>Ga0208570_1000394_pt1 | contig 16787 bp, 12 predicted proteins | sample DeeseametaMP1202_FD_184192 | JGI IMG/M metagenome (GOLD analysis project Ga0208570, IMG submission 184192) | Marine microbial communities from the Deep Indian Ocean - MP1202 (SPAdes) | ecosystem: Environmental > Aquatic > Marine > Oceanic | place: South Indian Ocean | collected 2011-03-08
TAACAGCTCATCTCTCAGTTTTCCATTAAACGATTCATTATACCCATTCTCCCAGGGAGAACCAGGTGTAATAAATAGTGTCTTAACTCCTACAGCCTTCAGCCATTCTCTCACCTTCAAAGCTGTAAATTCACTGCCATTATCACTTCTAATATGTTCAGGTATTTGGCGAGATGTAAACAGATCAGCTAAAGTATCTAGTACCTGATCTGATTTTAAACTTCTAGCTACTGGTAATGCTAAGCATTCTTTGGTATATTCATCTATAAGGGTGAGCATTCTGAACTTTCTCTTATCATGAGTATAATGCTGGACAAAATCATAGCTCCAGACATGATTTGGATATAAAGGTCTTAGTCTAACACAAGAGCCATCATTGAGCCATAATCTACGTCTTGGAGGTTGTTTCTTAGGTATTTTAAGACCTTCTATTTTCCATAGTCTTTCAACTCTTTTATGATTTACCATAAAGCCTTCTCTTTTTAGCATTGCTGTTATTCTTCTATATCCATATCTACCATAATCTGATGCTAAGGCTACCATTCTATCTCTTAATAGCTCCTCATTTGGATCTTTGGTTGGGATATAATTGTAGCTGCTTCTTGCAATACAGAGTATTTTGCATGCCCGACGAATTGATACTTTGACCTTCTCAGTAACATGATCAATTACTTTCCTTCGTTTCGCCGGGCTTAGAAGTTTTTTGATTCAAGGTTTAATGTCTCCTTTAATACCTGTATATCCAGCTCTTTATCAGCAACAATCTTTTTGAGCTGCAGGTTCTGTTTTTCTAAATGCTTTAATCTTTTTGCCTGATCTACTCTCATGCCACCATATTCTCTTCGCCATTTATAGTATGTCTGATCTACTATACCAATCTGACGGGTAGCTTGGGATATACTCTTCCCCTGGCTAATCATTACTTCTGCTTCTCTTAATTTCCTGATTATCTGTTCAGGCGTGTACCGTTTACGTGTCATATTCTCTATTCCTTTCTTTTTACACAACTACTAACTTAACACTTGGTACAACTTTTGGGGGGCAGGCCAATATCATAAAGAAGTATTTGAGAAGATAAATCCACTAGTATCTAGTGAAACGCTCACATGGTTAAAAAATGCAACTCAGTCGGTTTGATCTAAAAACTGCTCAATTTGGGTTACATCAGATTTAGAAGTAAGATCTAAAACCATTTCTGATAATGGAATTGTCTCAAGCGATATTCCACCTTCAGAAATCATCAACTGTATGGAAGTGGGTAATTCTTTTTCATTCCGTTGAGGGTGGAGTGGACAATTTTGAAGAAATAATTCAATATCCATCGTATTCAACTTAAATAAATTCATACTCACACCAATTCTTCCATGAACATCTTGTGATGATTCTACTTCTAATGCATCTGGTTTTTCAATAATATTAATCAATCTACCATCTTCTTCTTTTTGAATAACTGAGAATGAATGAATACGGTTTTCTTCTACCCCTATCGCAGAAAAATCATAGTCAATCATTGCATTCTCTGCAGGTGATTCTAATAATAACTTGAACACATTCACCGAATATAAGTTGTCACTATTGCAAACGATAAATGAACTATCTCTCCATTGAGGACAGCCATTTATTCCCTGAAGAACTGCATCAGCCGTTCCCAATGGTTTATTTCGCTCTTCCGGAATAGCTTGATATACATAGCGTATCTTAATTCCCAAAAGTTCATGTTGATTAAAATAGCTTTCAGTAAATTGATCCTTCTTATTCAATACCAAACAAACTTCATCACATCCAGACTTTTGAGCATTATCCAATAAATATATGAGAAAGGGTTGCTTTTTTGAACCTATCTCAATCATGCATTTGGGACGTGAATTTGCTTGTTTGATTTGAGAGGGATTCAAATTATCTGCTGACGATTGCTTCATCCTTGAGGACATTCCTGCCGCCAAAATCATTAATTTTCCAGGCACAAAGTTCCTTCACTCATATTTAAGATATAGGCTTTACCGCCCACTCTTTCAATGGCTTCTGCCACAGCTTCAACATTATTGGGAGCATAGGCAAACATACACCCACCGCCTCCAGAACCATTTATTTTTGCTCCCAGTGCACCACCCTCCAAGGAAGCTGAAATCATTTTTTCAATTTTTGGCGTACTTATTTTAAGCGTATCTCTTAAAATTTCATGATGCTCATTTAATAGTTTGCCAAATTTTTCATGGTCAAATTTTATAGACTCAAACAAATTCAATCCTTCATTTAGAATATCTCTATTCCTAAATGTACCCGATAATAATTTCTTATCATCAAGGTTTAGTTTATTAGAAATATAATCGGTTTTTAGTAAATCAAAATCAGGCATCCACTCCTTACATTTTTTGATTATTGCTGTCCGTTGCTTTTTACACCGATTTAATATTCCAATGGTATCTTTGGGCTCTTGTGAATCACCTAAAACAAAACTTCCAATGTTTGTATTAATGGATTCCACCAAAACTTGTGGTTGAGATTCTAAATGGATGATTCCACCTAATGCAGTAGAATATTGATCCATCATACCTCCAGGTTCAGAAAATTCTAATACCTCTGCTTTATAAGCTAGGGTAGCAATTTTTAACTTATCCCATTGAGGGTGACTATCTGCAATTTTCATCAAAAAATGAATCCAACTCACCATAATTGCGGATGAACTACTGGTGCCAGCTTGAATGGGAATCTCACTTTGAATAGAACACTCAAACCCAGCAGAAAATAATAATCCATTTTCCTTACAAATTTTAATTCCGCTTTTATAATAATCTCTAGAGGTGGAATAGTTGAGATCATCAAGAGAGAATGTTTCTATTTCACCAAAATCAGGCTTGTTGATGATTACTTTTCCATCGCTTCTTTTTTGCCCTGAGATATTGGCATATAATGAAATTGCCATGGCAATAACCGGAAGTCCCAAATAATCTTGGTGTTCACCAAAAAGGCAAATTCTTCCCGGCGTAGAAATATTCAAATTAACATTCAGGTTGATTAATAGAAATTTGGAGGGCCAATCCGCCTTCTGCAGTTTCTTTATATTTGCTCATCATATTTTGAGCTGTTTCCCACATGGTTTTAATTACATTATCCAAAGAAACTTTGGCATCCTCAGGGTCACTGTGTATGGCTAATTGTGCGGCAATATCAGCTTCGGTTACGGGGTTGCCTTTTCCTTTCATTTTCACTTCATATTCGCTTTGAAAGAATGAATGGATAATAATGCCCGCTTCGTGGGGGCAGTTGTTGCAGCAAGTAAGATTTGATTCATAAAGTAGATATTTTTCCAATAGTTGACTTAGTTTCTATAAAAAATACTATCTAAATTTATTATGTTCCCAATAAATAAAATATGCAATTCAAATTATTAATATTAATGACAATTTCAGCGATCACTTTTAGTAAATGCTCTACTGAAATAAAACAGTATCAAAGTATTATCAATATGAAAAAATATTTTCACCCAATAGATAGTCCACAGAATTTTTCTGATTCTGCACAAAACCTTTTTATGGATGAAGGCGCTTGGTTCGGATTTGCACTACCCGAAACTAATCTTCAAATTTCAGGCTTTGTGGGTCCCTATTTAATGCAGTATAAATATGGAGGATGGTTAAGTACATCACTCATCAATATTAAACCTGTTATTAAGTCTGAAAATTTGTCAATAGATATAGAATCCTCAATGGCATATTTTGATGCAGGGAAACTTCATTTAAATATAAAATATAATAACGGAATAAATATTGACCAATCACTCCAATATATTTCTGCAAAATCCGTACTCATAAATGTATCATTACATGCAGATTCAGAAATTGAATCTGAGCTCCAGTGGTTTGGAGAATTGTTAATAGACGAAGCGAAATATGAAAATATTGCAGAGGGATTCCAATTTAGTTTAGATAATGGATTAATCATTCAAGCTCGTTTTTCAGATCCATATCTTGAGTTTAATCTTTCAGAAAATAGCTATGAAAGTATTACTCCAAATCTAATCAATATTGGGAAAGAGTCAATTACTATTCAGGCAATAATATCTATTTTCCAAAAAAATGATACTATGGATACAGAGATAGAATTTGTTCAGTCAGTCTTCATTGATTCTAATAGAATTAAGGTGAAACACAAAAATAGATGGAATAGATATGCATTATCGATTTCTAGTATCAACAAAGATACTCCAAAGGATATATTCGTATTACAGCAATCAATTGCTGTAAAAAGTATACTTACTCTCATTAATAATTGGCGGGCACCTTATGGCGAGCTCAAACATGAAGGGTTGTTTCCCTCTTATGCTCGTGGTTATTTCAGGGGATTCTGGGCATGGGATTCCTGGAAGCATGCTGTTGCCCTGGCTTATTTTGAACCGGATGTGGCTAAAAATCAGGTCAGAGCTATGTATGATTTTCAAGATCAACATGGTATGATCGCCGATTGTGTTTTCCCAGATACAACTATAGAAAGCCACAACTGGCGGGATACAAAACCGCCCCTTTCAGCCTGGGCGGTCTGGTCAATTTATGAGCAGACAAAAGACAGCTCATTTGTGGCAGAACTATACTTTAAAATTTTAAAGTACCATGAGTGGTGGTATAAAAACCGTGATCACAATGGTAATGGATTGTGTGAATATGGTTCCACAGATGGAACAGAAATTGCCGCGCGCTGGGAAAGTGGAATGGATAATGCCGTCCGTTTTGATCATATTAAAATGGTGGAAAATAATGAGAGCGCCTGGTCAATGGATCAGGAATCGGTAGATCTTAATTCCTATCTGTTTGCTGAAAAACATTATTTAAAGAATATGGCTGAACTCCTGGGTATGGCTGAAGACGTTGAAAAATATAAATCAGAAGCTGCCCAATTAAAAAAACAGATCCAGACATTAATGTATGATCCAGATGATGGTTATTTTTATGACATCAGGCTCGAAGATGGCTCTTTCGTAAAGGTGAAAGGTCCCGAAGGTTGGATCCCTCTTTGGGCAGGGATTGCTTCAAGGGATCAAGCTGAGGCAGTGATTAAAAAATTAATGGATCCCAATATTTTTAATACCAAAATTCCATTCCCAACCCTGGATGCCAGTCACTCTGAATTTAACCCAGAGAAAGGTTATTGGCGGGGACCGGTGTGGATGGACCAGGCTTATTTTGCCTTAATGGGGATGAAGAAGTATGGCTATGAAAATGAAGCATTACAGCTCACTTCAAAAATATTTAGTGAAATTCAATATCCCGCATTATTCGAAAATTATCATCCTATTTCCGGTGCAGGATTAAACTCACCCCATTTTAGCTGGACGGCTGCCCATCTGTATTTGATGCATATTGAAATACTGAAACAAAATTAATTGGCAATCCCTGTCAAAGCCAGATACATAACTACTGTAATAACTATTATTGCCACAGATACTTTTTTGGCTGATTTCCAGGGTGTCATATCTACCGGCGCAGGTTCTCTTTCGTCACTCTTTAAAATTTCTGCTTCGGATTTGGGATAGAAATAACCAATTATCATCATCACAATAATTGATCCTGCAAAGCTAATAAAATAACCATGCAACCAATGGAGACTACGTTCACTATTGGCCAAAAATACGGGTACATCTTGTATGTTTACAAAGGTGAAGAAAGAGTAGAGAGCCATTCCCACAATCATACCCACTTTTGCCGCAATTGCCGGCACATGTTTGGTAAGAATTCCTAATAAAAAGATGCCAATAATGGGGACAGAGTACAAGCCATTTACCTTCTGCAGGTATTCAAAAATGGACTGCATCTGAGCCAAGATAGGTGCAATACAAATGGAAGCAATAGCAAGTCCAACACCAAAATATTTACCCATTTTTACAATCTGTTCACCGCTGGCGTTCCGGTTAATATAGCCCTGGTAAAACTGCAATGAAAAGAGGGTCGAAGCGCTATTCAGGGCGCTGTTGAATGAGCTGAGGATGGAACCCATCAGCACCGCTGCAAAAAGTCCCAATGACCAGTCCGGCAGTACGTGCCGTACCACGGCGCCATAGACCTGATCCTGTTTATCGATATTGAGGTCGGTCATATGTAGAGCAATGATTCCCGGGAGACAGAGCATTAACGGACCCACTAGTTTCATAAACGAAGCGAAGAGAACGCCTTTTTGTCCTTCAGCCAGGCTCTTGGCTGCTAGGGCACGCTGTACGATCACCTGGTTGGTGGACCAATAAAAAACCTGGATGAACATCATACCGGTAAGCAACGTGGGCCAGGGAACGGAGACAATATTTCCATCTATATTGGACCGGGTGAGTACTGCAAGGTATTGGGGTTCGGTGTTTACTAATCGGGAGATACCGGCGATGATGGAACCCTCCCCTAATGATAATAAACCCAACACAGGAATAGCCAATCCTCCGATAAGTAATCCGATTCCATTTAGTGTATCACTGACTGCTACCGATTTGAGGCCACCAACAATGGCATAGGAACTGCCCAGAACCCCGATGGTCGCCACCACCATCCATAGGGGAAGGTTCAGGTCAAACATACCAATCAATGCCAGCGAACCCGTATAAAGAACTACCGGAAGTAGTACGGTTACATACCCAAATAGAAATAGTCCTGAGACCATTGAACGGGTGGTTTTATCAAATCGTTTCTCTAAAAAGGCAGGTGTTGTGGTAAAGCCACTGGCTAAATAATGGGGAAGAAAAACCAAGGCGGTGGCAATCATGGCAAATGCGGCTAAAGCCTCCCAGGCAATTCCCACCAGAGCCTTGTCTCCGAAAACAGCGCCGTTTAATCCCACCAATTGCTCTGTGGACAAATTGGTGAGCAATAGTGAACCCGCAACGATTGGCCAACCCAATGATCTTCCAGCAGTAAAATATTCCTCTGTTGCATTAGCTGACTTTTTCATCCCGCGGACAATCCGATAAGTAAATATTGCCACCCCAGCGGTAGCCAGAATAAATGATATAATTGAAATACTGTTCATATATTAATGATTTCTTCGTTGATATATTTTGAAAAGATTTCCACCTGTCTTGAATGGAATGAGCTGAAACGTAAACTCATAATTTTGAGCTGGAAGCGTATATTGCTCATGAGGCTGTGCACCCCAGGAATTATCACCACCAACACCCATTTGTTTATGGTCAATGAGCCAGTCCACTTGATTTTTTGGTTGGATATCCAGCTTCCCGTGTTTTTGACTATCAGGGATATAATCCAAATCTGAGTAGGGGTATTGGTGGACACTGCCCTCAATTAAATTTTCACCAGTTGCCATGAGTCCCACATTGTTGTTAGATAATGCCATCCAGCGCACATCAGTTTTATGGCCCGTTTCCTGGGGTCGGATATAGGGAAAAGTCTGCTCCCACACCAGCCCTGAGTACAGATCAATAGCCGCGGACGTTTTCCGATCCCAGTAACTTTCATGAGGTCCTCGCCCAAACCAACTTAATTGATCAAAATGACCCGGAAGAGTCAATTTCATTCCAAACCGGGGTAATTCTGGTAAATCATTTTGCACGATGTTTATGGATTGTTTGATAGATAAAATCCCATTACCTTCAAAGGTATATTCCACTCTAAGCGTTGAAGATGAATGATTATGTTTTGATTCAGCGATCATCTTAATAAAATAGTCAGATTTTTGTATATCAATATTTACTAATTCCCAATCAGTTTCTACATCCCTCCACATGGTGCATCGCTGGGGCATACCATTACCCAAATCATTATCCGTTGGCGCCCGCCAGAAATTTGCCTCAGGTCCTGATTGGATGAGTTCTTCCCCTATAAATTTCCAAGATATAATGCTGCCCTTTAACTTATCAAAAATAATTGAACCTTTGTTATGATTCGTAATTTTTACCTCAGCATCAGATTCTAGTATTTCAAGAAAATCAAAATCATTTTGTCTATTGCGTGCCTCTGAAATGGATGAAAAGGTTCCTAACTTAAATTGTCCCCAGGCAATAGGATGATTTTTTTCTAACAAAGGCTGGCCTTCTTCTAACCTTGCCTTGATATTGAGAAAATATTCTGCGTTATCAAATGATTTATTTTCAGGTAATGATAAGGTAATTACCTCTTTCGAACCGGGATCAATCCTGCTCAATGTTATTTTCCCAGAAGAATGCATCTTCCCTTTACCCATAATTTCCCAAGTAAATACCAAATGGCTTAAATCTATAAAATCATATTTATTTTCAATAGTTAGAATGTTATCATCTTTATTGAATAAAAATTTCACCGGCTCATATACTTTTTTCACCTCATGAATATGAGGATTCAAAGAGCGGTCTGCTGCCACCAAACCATTGGCGCAGAAATTGGAATCATTTTCGGAAAATTCCGGACCGAAGTCTCCGCCATAGGCCCAATACTCTTTCCCGGAGTCATTTGATTTTAAGATGGTTTGATCCACCCAATCCCAGATGAATCCGCCTTGTAGTGATGGATACTTTTCAAAGGTATTCCAGTAATCTTGGAGATTTCCAACACTGTTACCCATGGCGTGGGCAAATTCACAGAGGATCAAGGGCTTGTCCTTATTTTTCTCTGCATATTTGGATATAAATTCGATTCCCCGGTACATTGGGAAAACCACATCAGTATGGGATTCATACCAGGCTGGTTGATAGACTACAGGGCGTGAAAAATCGCGCTCTTTCATCCATTTATAAAGATGCACAAAATTCTTACCATCACCCGCTTCATTACCCATGGACCACATAATGATACAGGGTTGATTTTTATCCCGTTCCAACATGCGTTGTCCTCTATCTAGCCAAGCTGCTTTCCAGTTTGGATCATTAGAAATTACACCATATCCATCTTTGTGAAATCGCATCCCATGTGCTTCAATATTGGCTTCATCAATGACATATAGGCCATATTTGTTACAGAGTTCGTACCATATAGGCTGGTTGGGATAATGACTAGCTCGCACCGCGTTGATATTATTTTTTTTCATTAAGCTGATATCTTCTATCATGGATTCATAGGTGATAGCTCGTCCTGTAATCGGATCCCATTCATGGCGGTTCACCCCCCTGAACATGATGGCCTTTCCGTTCATTAATAGTTGCCCATTATTAACTTCTACCCGCTTAAATCCAACCTGTTGAGTGACAGATTCTATAATATTGTTTTCAGAATTTAAAAGAGAAATCTGAAGATAGTAAAGATTGGGAGTCTCAGCAGTCCACTTACGTACATGCTTAAAAGTGGTTTCAAAATGAGGGTTGGGCTTTGAAGTTAATTCCAATACAGATTGATAAATGGAATTTTTAAACGTTTCATCTTCAAATAATTCAATTTGGATTTTATGACCTCGAATATTAGTTTCAGTTGATTCAATTTCCAGATCAATCACTAATAGTCCATTGATAAAATTATCATCTAATTCTGAATGAATAAAAAAATCCTTAATATGAGTTTTTGGACGGGCGAATAGAATTACATCCCGCTCCAATCCACTAACCCGCCAGGTATCCTGACACTCCAGATATGATCCATCTGAAAATCGGTACACTTCAACAGCAATGCTGTTCTTTCCGGGATTTAAGAATGATGTAATTTTGAATTCAGCCGGAGTTTTTGAACCTTGGGAATAACCGACAAATTGTCCATTGATCCATAAATAAAAAGCGGAACGCACTCCCCCAAATTGGATAAATATTTCCCGTTCAGTCCAATGTTCAGGAATGGTAAATGTCCGGGCATAAGCACCCACTGCATTGTAATCGTGGGGCACAAATGGAGGATTGGGCGGAAAGGGGTATTCCTCATCCAGGTAGATGAGGGTGCCATAGCCCTGCATTTCCCAGTTTCCGGGGACAACTATATCATCCCAACTACTTAGATCTGTTCCCAGCTGGAAGAAATCGCTGGATCGTGAATTGGGATCTTTTGAATAATTAAATTTCCAGGTGCCATTTAAAGATTGGTAATATTTTGATTTCTCAGGAGTATCCTCTATTGCCAACTCCTTGGATTCAAAAGGAATAAAATGGGCATGGGGCTTTCCCCGGTTTATTTCAAATATTTTGGGGTCTTCCCATTCTTTATAAGTGGGAATCATAAAATTTTCCTTTTTTACAACAGAATTTGTAGCATCAACTGCAAGAATGTTAGTAATAAAAATAAATATTACTCCTATAATTGATACTGTAAATGATTTCAAATTACTCCTTATGTCATTTAAGAATGCATGAATATTATTGTCTTCACGGCTTTAAATAGTATAATTAATATTGAACGATAATTATAAATTTAAATGGCAATTGTTATCCTAATTTAATATTTTTCATGAATGTCATATCTGCACAACCACCGCAATTAAGCAATTCTGAGGTTCAGGATATTTTACAAAAATTCTACGATTTTGAAGCTTCCGTTTCATCTCTGGATAGTGAACGCGATCAGAATTTTCATTTAAAAGGTGATGATGGCAATGAATATGTATTAAAAATTTCAAATCCCCAGGAAGACATTGAACTCATCAAATTACAATCTGCCGCCCTGAAGCATATTCACGATTTTGATGCTTCGTTGAATGTACCCATTCCCATTGAATCCATAGAAGGGAAAATAATTAATCAATACAATGGGAATATGGTTAGGGTACAATCCTTTTTAAAGGGAATATTCATTAAGGATATGAAAAATCCCTCACCCCGACTATTGCATGAATTTGGAGAGTTTTTGGGAAAACTTGATTTAGCCTTAATGGAATTTGACTACCCTGAATTAAAACGGGATTGGGTGTGGGATATTAGAAATATTGGATTTCTGAATAAACATTTGGTATATCTTGAGAATAAGAGCGATCAGGATATCATCTCCCATTTTATTGCTAATTATGAATCCAATATTTATCCTATGAAGAACCATTTACGGAGGCAGTATATCCATAATGACGGGAATGATCATAATGTACTTTTAAATGGTGAGGGTCGGATTTCAGGCATTATTGATTTTGGAGATATGGCACATACCTTTCTGTCCAGTGAATTGGCTGTGGCTATTGCTTATTTGATACTTGAAGAGAAGAACCCTCAGGAAAAAATCAAAGCTGTCGTAGATGGATACCAAACCGTTCTACCTTTGCGCGATGAAGAAATTGATTCATTGATTTATCTCATTTGCATTCGAGCCTGTATCACGGTGGTAACAGCTAACTTTCGGAAAAAACTGTTCCCTGAAAATGAATATATCACGGTAACAGAACCCCAAGCCTGGCAATTTCTCAGAAATTTTGCAGACAGGGAATTAAGAAAAATTAAAATAGTTTGATTTAAATGCATTCAAAAGAACAGACATTAACACTGCGGAAGAAGTATCTGGGACCCTCACTCTCTTTGGCCTATAATGAGCATCTGAAGATTGTCAAGGGAAAAGGTCAGTATCTTGGTAACTAAACCCACCTCTCCAATTCTTCCTTCCTAACCCAGTTATAGTAGTAAATAATTAGGCGCTCACTTTGATGGATGTTTGTAAATTATTTTATTCAAATAATTAAGGATTAATCAATGTCAAATACTATTAATGTAATATCCTCTTTAAATAAGGATATGAAGATGAGTCTTTCAGAGACAATTCAGATTCCTATGGTTGGGTTTGGAACCTATCTTATAAATGATGAGGATGCAAAATCATATGTTTATGAGGCTATTCATTCAGGATACAGACATATAGATACAGCTGAATTATATGGTAATGAGAATGGTGTAGGATTAGCGATAAGGAGAGGTATAGAAGAACTTGGATTAAAAAGAGAGGAACTATTTGTAACAACAAAACTATGGCCAGGGAATGAAGCTTGGGGACAAAGTCCAAAAACATATGATACTACAATTGAATCTTTGAATGACAGTTTATCAAGGTTGCAGCTTGATTATGTTGATTTATATCTGATTCACGCTCCATTTCCTGAAAACCATAGACTCGAACAATGGCGAGCACTAGTTGATTCGCGTGAACAGGGCAAGGTAAGGTCAATTGGTGTAAGTAACTTTAATACATCGCATATAGAAGAGATTAAGAATAATAATTTACCATTACCAGATGCAAACCAAATTGAACTCCATCCCTGGTCACAAAAACCTAGTTTAGTTTCTTATCTTACTCAAAACAAAATATTACCGATAGCATATAGCAGCCTTCTCCCCCTATCAAATTGGAGAGATGTTGAAGGTCAGAATGGTGCTAAGACTAAAGAAATGAAAGCTGATGGTGCACGTGAAGATTCACCATTCAAGATTATGGCAAAAAAGTATGGTATATCAGAAGCACAAGTATTGTTAAGATGGGGATTGCAAAAGGGCTTTCCTGTTCTGCCAAAGAGCACAAATGATATTAGGATTGAGCAAAATATTGATTTGTTCGAATTTGAAATTGATGATGTGGATATGACTACTATTGGAAAGATGGATATGGGTGATGGTATTGCCTGGAGTATGGGTGACCCAACTAATGTAGATTGATTACTCTCTAAACCCACCTCTCCAATTATTCCTTCCTAACCCAGTTCATATATCTCAGTAGTAAATAATTACGCGCTCATTCTGTGCGCCAAGTCACACTATATAATAGAGGCTTAATATGGCTTTAATAAGAGGAGAAAAGTGTTGTAATATTCAAGCAATAATTTAAAGGAGGGGATATAGATATTTTATTAAATAAGCACATTAATTCTCTAATAATTATAATTTTATTTTTATTAAGCAGTGTTTTTGGTGCAATGGGAGATGTTATTCACTCAATACCTGCACCGGGCTTTTACAGTAATGGGTTGGCCTGGGATGGTGAAAGTTTATGGGTTGCAAATATTGCAGATGCAACCCATCCACAGGACTCTTGGTACCGCATATTTAAAGTATCCCCAGAAACAGGTGATATCATAACCTCATTTTCAACAAATAATTATTATTTTCATGGTTTAACACATGATGGTACAAATCTATGGGGTGAAAGAGTTTACACTCAAATTGTAAAATTGACGGATGAGGGACAGGTAATTGATAATTTTCCTGCAGTTCCTTTGGGTATAGGGCTGGCATTTGATAAAGAGAATAATATTCTATACCAGGCAACAACGCAACCTGGATCTATTATAATCTTTGATCCAGAAAATGGGAATCAACTTGGAATACTATATCCACCGGAGGCTACTGAAAATGGCTGGAATGATTTGGCATTTGATGGTACTTACCTTTGGCATACAAATGTCGCAACAGAGCTTATCTACAAAATTGACCCTGCAGATGGAAGTATTATAACAGAATTTGTAGCTCCTGCCTATCAGTGTGAGGGACTTACCTTTGATGGGCAGTATCTATGGGTTTCTGATACAAGCCAGGATATGATATATCAAGTAGATATAGAGTTCGACCCATGCGGTGGGTGGCAATCTGGTGATTCTAATCTGGATGGGATGATCAATATTTTAGATGTAATTGAATTAGTCAACTATGTAGTTTCTGGTACCAATGCAGGGGATTGTCAATTAACCACCATGGATGTAAATGGCGATGGTAATTACGATATTTTGGATATGGTAGCATTGGTTGCTATTATTTTAGGATAAGACTAATAATATTCGAAACTACCATCACAGATTTTAGCCCCTAAAAACAAAGACTCAGCAAGCCCTCTTCTGGCCTAGAACTGGATACTGCGATATTCAAGCCTATAATATATATTTAGGTTGGATGAATTCAAATATATCTTTACAACATTGGTATATTCAAGATGGCTTCTCCATCCGCTGCCTAAAGAACTAAACCCACCTCTCTAATTCTTCTTTCCTAACCCAGTTCATATAAATCTATAATTATAAATTAAATTTGAAAAAAGGTGAATTACTGCACAGTTAGTGCACACTTTTTAACTTTGTCAAAGAGACAGCAGAGGATTGCTTATCCGTCAGGGTATAACAATCCTGCGAGAGTTCAAATCTCTCACTCTCCGCACTTTTATGGATGAGATAAAAACAAAAGTTAGTCCAGTATGTCATCGATGCTGTTGAGTCCATACACCGGGGGAATACCGGACATAAATTCCGTAGTCAGGCTTTCGCTGCCCAATAACAATTTATTTCCCTCGATGATTTTCTCATTGCGCAATTGCTGGGCCCAGTCAATGATACTGTCAATGGTGGGAACGTCCAAAAATAGTTGGTCAGCAATCCACTTTGCAATACATAGGCCATAATGAATGTCGTCTGTGAAGAAGCGATGATCCTTGTCTATGATCCATTCGCCACTTTCCAATTGAATGGTGGGTGGTTTGATGGCTCCCAACGTCGGTGATGTCGTGAATGATTCGCGAATGTCGGTGTTTTCCGATCGGTATGATAGTCGCTCAAGACCGAGGTAATCAAGCATGTATTGGAAATCCAACTCAGAATATTTTATCTTGATGGCCTCTCGGATTTTAGAGTAGTCTGCGTCTAATTCCTGTAGAAGGTCGGCTGATTTTTGATCATAGTCGCGGTAAAAATAGGGAATATCTTCTTTGTTCGCCCATTTCCCGTTGTATTTGAGAAACAAACCGTAGCAACGCGATGGATGGATGATTTGGTTGTCGACAGACAGAGTTAATGACAAAAAATTGTCGGCCTGTCGGAAATGCCCTTTTTTTAGCCATCGCTCGCAAATATTTTTCAAAAAAAGATTATTCAGTTCAGAGAAACGATTCGGCGGCGATACCGCCACGACATTAAACTCCTTACAACCATAGGTGACTCCCACCTTACCATACTCAATGATCCGGCAAATCCACGGAATTAAGCCGATGGCAAAGGTAGTGATATTGCTCAAATCAAACTTTTTCTTGATCTCATCAACCATCCAGTTAAATCCTGCCTGACCATAAATTGTCCCAACAAACACTTCTTTGTCTTGCGCAAGATGTGGCGCAAGACCATGAAGAGCAATACGATATTTGCATACCGGCATGCATAAAATCACAAAACTTGCCTTTGGAATGATCTCAGCCGGATTGTCACTGATTTTCGTCAGGGAACCACTAAACTCCTCCTGGGTTTCCCCGTGAATCGAGTGCCATTGAAGATCGATCTTAGGGGACCATTCCTTAGGTCTTCGCGTGAGAATGTTGACAGTAAAACCCGCTCCAGAAAGAAATGGAATCAAAATATGAGCACTGCTACCTCCACCTACAATTGTAACCTCTTTTTTTTCTTGTTTAGTCATGTTCCTCCTTTTTGTTGGTAATTTTTATACGTTAAAATTAATGAGTGATTTTGTTTAATATGGCATCAAAAGTCCAAAAATAGGCTGTTTTTAGCCTTAAATAGTCTGCAGAATTTCAACGTAATCTCAACCCCATCTAGGCAATCAGCTGGTTTTTCAAGGTTTTATGTAGCTGCTCGGTCTTTTTCCGTATAAATAATCCAACGCTCATTCTGATGGATGTTTGTAAATTTTAATAGGACTAATTCTCAAATATAATTAATATTTATTAATTGAAACCCCAAAAACAAATAAACTATAAACAAACCTATTTTTGGATGTCTCTGGCTATGTTTTCATGGGCTATTGCCTGGACAAATGCAAAGATTGTTGGCGAGTATTTATCCTTCTATAATCTTGTGTTCTTTAGATTTTTGTTAGGCTTCCTTTCTTTGTTGCCATTTATCATTATTAAAAAAAATCCTTTCCCTAAGATGGTTGATTTGAAATACATCCTAATTCCCAGCCTGCTATTTTTTGTTTATAATATCGCCTTTTTTAAAGGGACTCATTATGGACTCGCTGGGACAGGAGGAGTTCTTGTCACCACTCTCAATCCATTGTGCACAATTTTAATTATGTCGTTAATTAACAAAAGGATTATAAAGAAGGAAGTTGTAGGTATGTTTTTAGGAGTTATTGGAGGTATCATTATTATGAATCTTCATAAAGAGGGAATGGTAAATATTTTAAATTCTAATAATATATACTTCATCATTTGTGCTATAACATGGGGAGTTATGACAGTTAGTGTTAATTATGCTCAGAAAAGAATTAATCCATACATATTTATCTGTCTATGCTATCTATTTACTATGATTATCTCTTTTCCATTTACAAATTTAGGAGAATTAAATATGTCAGATTTAGATTTTCGTTTTTATATTAATTTCTTTTTAGTATCTATTGGCGCAATGTCATTTGGAACATCAATCTATATATATTCAACGCCTATCTTAGGACCAGCAAAAGTTAGTGTATTTATATTTTCTGTCCCTTTTATAGCAATGGGAACTGCCTATCTTGTTTTAAATGAACCATTTACAATCAACATAGTTATTGGAGGGCTATTAAGTCTATTATCAATTTATATTATTAATAAATAATTATTAACTAATCCCTCCTGCTTTGGGAGTAGGGGAATAAACCCACCTCTCCAATTCTTCCTTCCTATTAATAATTAATTTATCGTTACAAATTGTTACTATAATTATTTGCATTTATTTTCAATTATCATTCTAATTTTTATTGTTGGATTAAGACGATTGTCTTAAAACTTATTAGAGTAATGGATGTTGGGTATGTAATCTGTATTATCAATTTTAACTCCTCCTAAGTTGTTTGTAATGATAATGCTCATACCCACTCTACCAACTTTCCTTAATTTCTATACCCACCTCTCCAATTCTTCCTTCCTAACCCAGTTCGCATATATCTCAGTATAAACAATAAGCCCTCAGAATTGGGGGCTATTGTTATTTTAGCATGTTAATTCAAGTGTTACAAATATGAG
>Ga0208570_1000398_pt1 | contig 16659 bp, 4 predicted proteins | sample DeeseametaMP1202_FD_184192 | JGI IMG/M metagenome (GOLD analysis project Ga0208570, IMG submission 184192) | Marine microbial communities from the Deep Indian Ocean - MP1202 (SPAdes) | ecosystem: Environmental > Aquatic > Marine > Oceanic | place: South Indian Ocean | collected 2011-03-08
TTGTCTCCGAGCCAGTACATGGGTTTGGACGGTTGTTCTGATCACGGTCCTCGCGGCGTGGGCGTGGCGGTCTATGACTGTGGTCTGGATTCAAGTCTTGAGGGTAACTGCCATCCGCCAGCATCGAACTGGCTCGGCCGCAGGTTAGACAAAGCGCGTACCCTTGGCCAAATTCTCCCGCACTATGATGAAACACGGTGCCGTCCACACCATAGGACATAAAACCGAGTGCAGGATTCGGGAGGGGTAGCTTATCACCCCGAACATATACCCACGCTGGCTGGACAGGAATAAACTTCTGACGATTCACATCATTTGTCACAGTCTCGTATGAATCGGTAACGAATCCGGCCGGCTGTAATACAGACATCATGTTCTCATGCCTGATTTCCTCGTGGCAGTCAGGATTAGGGCAAATTAACTGCCCTCCTTTTGCAAGGCCCTCCTCTATACCCAATTCACCACATGCATGACAACGCCAAGCCAAACCTATTTTTTGAGCCTCATTGCTGTCCGCTGTTAAATTGTGCCAATGCAAAGACACACCCGCAGATTTGTATACTCTACCGTCCAATACAATCTCAGCCCCAGGAGCATATTCGCGAATAGCAATCGCCAAATTGCGTGAGGGTAAATTCTTATAGCGAGTTACATTGTCCTCCCGCCCACTATTTTTAGCTGATTCCCGACTCCTGGCTTCGCGAATGTAATCTTCCATTGTAAAGTTATCGAATGTAACAACATCCGTAGGAAAGCCGTAGGTTGGAAGAAATGCCCGAGCGGCCAATTCACGAAGCAAATATTCCTCACAATGTCGCCTCATTTCCAGATTGATGCGAGTGTAATAAGGGCTATTAGGTAGCGCCTTACTGAGTTGCTCCACGAGGTATCGATATTCATCCAGCCATCTTTTCTGAAGAACTTCTATTGCTTCTCTCGCATGAGTTCTCAGCTGTAGGGGATTAACTCCTTGCAAGGCCGTAGCCTTTACCAAATTTGCAAGGTCAACATCACACGCTAACTGACTGCGCTGCAGCCAAATCACAAATTGATCACACAAGGATTCCCCGAGCTCACCTCCAAAGAACCACTGGGCGTTTAACGACGTACGCTCTGTATCCGTTTGACCAATTTCCTCCTTCCAAAAAACGGAGAGCAATAATGAATTCACGTGACGCTGAACCAGTCTAGCTGAATTCAGCGCTACGGAAGGCGCAGGGATCAATGCATTAAAGGGCCACAGAGGCTCTGCAAATACGGACTGATCGTGCGGATTACTTTTACACAAGGTGAAGGCTATGGAGCGAGATTCCTTACTACGGCCTGCGCGACCTGCACGCTGCAAATAGTTGGCGGGATGGGGCGGTACATTATTCATTACAACAGCGGAAATGCCACCAATATCCACACCCATTTCCATTGTGGTGGAACAATTCAACACATTAATCTTTCCACTCTTGAAATCGTCTTCATATTGCTCTAAACGATCAGCGGATTGCTGTGCAGAATGTTCTTCCGTGCGATAATAGAATCCCCCTTCCACAGCTCGATCATTAATATCGGTCCATAAATTCAATGCCCTGAGCTTGTTAACCTGATCGTCCTCGCTGACTAATCTCCTGATTTTGGCTAAGCCAGGTTCATAATCCTCCTGGGTTCGATCAAATTTATACACTTCCGGTAGTTCAACCTGCTCACATTGGAAGGAATTTATTCGGTCTTGCGTAAGCAGACCAAAATTCAGGTGGCCTGGTAAATAGGGAGTGAAGCCCTTGAAAGCAGTATCAAGCATTTTCTGAGTGACTGGGCATACATGGGCTGTGTTCGCCAACGAGAATGCCATATTTTCCTTCCGTAAAGAAAAACGATTATCATCAGCGCGCAATACACCACCTGGCGTAGTTAACGCTTCCCAGGCTTTACGCAACCATAGGTTTACAAGATCGACATGTATCGCACTCTCAGGATTTAGATTAGCACCCAACAACAGCAGTTTTATCAGACGTTGGCTGTGATTTCCGTTCCTGATTTGAGGCCAACGCTTGACTCGCGACTCATCGGGCTCGGCTGAGTCTGGCTTCCGTAAGGATTTGCTAGAAAAATGGGTGCCAATCCAAGAGCTAGTTCGAATATCCATCTGCATATAGCTGTTTTCACGAACATAGAAATCCAGCGTGATTTTTACGAAATCTTGCCAGTCTCTTAATGACAAACCATATTTTTCCCACTGCTCAGGACATAGGTTTACTTTTTCCAGCCCCAGGTAGCACACTTTAACTATGCCCTGGGTTTCAAGGCTATTCTGGCGTTTTGGGCGCCGCCTGAATTCCCGAAGTAGAAGTAACTCTGCCAGTTTGAAAGGACCATCCTGCTGACCAAACAATTCCTGTTTGTGGGATCGGTTGTAGATCAACATGGCACCCAATACATCAGCTTTGTCTTTTAATATACTAACAACATCGGACCAGGCTAGTATCGCAGCTTCCGGTTTCAGAGATCCACTTTGTAGTGCTTCTGCCTTTTTGATTAGCGCATCTGCCTCATCTTTCAGCCCTTGAGCAATATTCGCGGAACCCGAGGTTTCAAGTATCTTAGCGGCCTCATGCTTCTGCTTAGCCAGAGTCATCATTTCTTCGACTGTCTGCGGGTCTCCATCCTCTTTGTCAGAGACAGAAGCAGATTGGGCCTCCTTCAATATATCTACGAGCAAACCTCGTAAGCGGCTGCGCTCAGCTTCCTGCTGCATTCTCACTGAAATGCGTGCTGTCCCCTGGCGACTATCGGTAAAGGTAATTAGACGCCTGCCACGGCCCGGCAGTGAATTTGGTCCAAATTTCAGCCGCTCTTCGCCGTCTCCCTGAAAGTCAGGGCAATATTCCAGTACGGTGGGCACGGCATTGGCCACGTAGAATGGAGCCCCAAGCAAAGCCTGACGATAGAATTTACCTTGGTTATAGCCTTTAAACGCACACTGACTGCAAGCCAGGTCATGCGCATTAAGCCCCAACTCAACTGGGCTTTCAGTTAACATCATCAACCGCCCACTACTCTGGTCAATGGTCACCGGTATATAACCATTCGATTCATTAATCTGAGTGGATAATATCAGTGGAACATTCCTTTCATTCAAAGAATTACCGGAGCTGTCCACTGCATTAACCTCTACCGATTCACTGTCGTCATAAGCCTCGGATTGCAACGAGAATTCGTCTACGATATGTGATTCCCACTGTGTTAATTGCCCATTACGATCCCTTACTAACAAGTGGGGCTCATTGCATTCCTGGCAAAAGGCCAGCTCATAAACAGAAGATCCACAATCACATTTTTGCCTCTGATTAACATAGACAAATCCCCAAGGCCAATTAACTTCGATGGGCGTACCCTTTTTTGCCTCACAACCCGGATTAAAGCATGCCCATAGCCCCTGAGTCGTTCGCTGAAAGAAATGTGCCCTGACTTTTAAAAAGGCTTCTTCTGAATCCGATGGCTTGGTACCCGTGCAGACATCCAACCAACGCAGAACCTCATCGCTTTGGAAAGTTCTATTGAACTGGTTGGAAAGCCTCGTTCTAATATCAGAAAGCGCCATGGCTTTACCCGCTTTCACCAGCGAATGACGTATAGAGCGTGCCTCCGGCGAATGTACCAGAGCTCGATAGCGTTCCAGATTAACATCCCCGGCAGCCTGCGCCATAGCCTCCAAATCTTCCAGTCTAACTCGCTGCTCAGAGCAAGGTTCCAAATCGGGTACAACACGGTTTCCACCCAGCACATCAATTTGAGAGGTAGGCACACCCGACAGATCCGATAAAAACTGTTTCAGCTGATCCCCCACGTCTTCTCCGGCAATAGTGGCTGAAGTCGCCACAAATCGGACATCTTTTGGCTCTACGCCAAAAGCATGCATCACGCGTCTTAACTGCAATGCCAATTCGGCAGCCTGTGACCCCACATAAGTATGGGCCTCGTCCAATACAATCCAGCGTAGCGACTTCTCCTCTCTGGACTTCTGCAGTATGGGAGCATCCACCTGCCGAACCATCATATATTCCAGCATTGTTCCGTTAGTCACCAGAATAGGGGTTGGATCATTGCGGAGAGTTTCTCGGGACAGCACCTCATTCGGGTGCAGCTTTTGCTTACTTGTGACCTTCTTTGCTCGGTCTACTGTATTACCATTGTAAAGACAGTATCGAATCCCCTTACCAAATTCGCGAGTCCACGCATCAAGCCGCTCTCGCTGAGAGTTGATCAACGCATTCAATGGATAGAGATATAGCGCACGCACGCCTACCAAAGGACGTTCACCCTTCTGCTTATATTCACTATACAAATCTTCAAGCACCGGCACCATAAAGCATTCCGTTTTTCCGGAACCCGTACCACTCGTCACGACAATCGAATGTTGCTTTTCCAATAACGCCTGCCAACTCGCCAACTGATGCGTGAAAGGCTTCCAATTAGCACCAAAGCGATAACGCTTATTGGCTGGATTATCCAGGGAATCAACTACCTTCTGGCTCAACAGTCCTGATTCGGCCAAATCTGACATGGTCTTTTCAGCCTGCTGCCAACCGAAAGTCTGTTCGAACAGAGGTGATGCCAGGAAGGAACCAGGCGTACCACATTCTGAGCGCATCTGCTGCCCAAGGTGATCTCGTAGGCCGGGATGGGTGATCCCTAGAATACTCAGTGTGGCTTCAGCCGTACGAGATATAGATTGTGCTACTAATGATGAAAAATACGGCTTCATAGTTTACCCTGCGTCCTTTTCTGATTGCATGTAGCTCAATAGACAATATCGGTAAATGGATAGGAACCATTCAGGATCAAAATCGCGCACCTGACGAAGGAAAAAGACTGCGTCACTACTGGTATCAAAAACATTTGCTACACTGGCTTTACCCGATGCCACTGCTGCCGCAAACACCGGCAAATAGAGGACCGCATTCCTATAGTCCATATCAGAAGTTAGTGAAATGGGAGTCACATTCTGCTGGTACCATCGCTTCAAAGCAGTAGCTCCAAAATCTGGCCAATCATCCTCGCTACGAGCTCGAATTAATTCTTGATACCAATTCGACACTATTTCATCCATCTTCACTGCGGGAATTAGCCGAGGCATCTTGCCAGAAACCAACCACTCCTTAACGTCGACATCATATACTTGATACCCTGTAGCTAACTTACTGAAAATAGTGCGCTTCACCTCGAGCATAATCTCTTGAGGGATTCCCTTTTCTAAGAGCGAACCTTCGAAATGTCGGGCCGCATCCAATATGGCCTGAATTGTCATAAACTCCCAAAAAATTGGGAATTCAGACTCTAATCGTAAGAGAAACTTGATATCCATCTCAACTTTGAACAAAGCCATCGCTAACGCTTTTGGATGATTGATCAAAGCGCGCCAAACTTCAAAGGTGCCCAAAGGTAGATAAGCATATTGCTCATACAATGAGCGCAAAAATTGCCAACCACTGTGCGTTGAATTATTTGCCATGGCATTCAGAACCGGCACGAAAGCATCAGGCCAGGTTTTTGGATCAAATGCCAGCACCGCTTTCTGCAGACTTTTTATTTCGGAACCATGCTCTGGTTGAATCTTCTCTCCAGAATAAAACATTGGCCTGAACGTTAATTCCGAATCCTCACTCGGTAATATCAACCAGGGCCCATTCTTGTCTACGAATTGGGGTAATTCGAATTCGTTCGTGGCTACACCATGAGTCATGCGGGATCCAATATGAGTTGCCTTTCGCTCGGGTTCAGAAAGTAGCATGATTTGAGGGGCGGGCATCCGATCGTTCGTCCGAGTCAATGGCGATACTGATAGGCAGTTTCGGCTGGCATCCAATATCAGTTCCGTACTGTGCCTGCGAATTCGGAACACTTCTTCTTTCCTACCATCGTAGACGCGAAGCTCCACAACTTGATCAATGCCCTCTTGCATAGATAGCAAATTACGAATTTGTTCACTGATATTGAACAAATTAATCTCTACCGGTCTTTCCGCAACCCGGTAATTCCATTCATATCGGGCACTAGTGCGCTTACCTGCCAATCTTAACTCTAGGTGATAGGAAGTTGTCCTGCCTTGAAAAGCGAACAGATACATTCGGCTGCCCAACAATTCAGACACAGCGAGGTTCCGCGGTAAGGGATTTAGGTCACGATCATATGCCAGCACTCCAGCGGCAGGATATGGCAGCTCTACCTCTATTGGATCACTTTCAAGATTAGGCATGATTTCTATGGTAACGGAAGGTGGTGGCGCTCCATGAACGGTCAACTGAAGCTCAATGCCATCATCAAGATTATTTCTTTTGCACTCTATTGTAGAATCTTTAATCTTATAGGCACATCTATGTCGGGTTTTGAAAATAATGCTTCCCTGATCGGCCCGATTGCCGCATTTCAAAGCAATTTCCAAATCATCAGGCAGGATCCCAATACGTCTCCTAAGCAAGGTATTACCATCAGGATTGCGGAAGGCGATATAGTGTGCACCAAAGCGTTCGTGAATGGCACAGTCATCAACCGCTTTGCCCGATAGAAACACCCTGCTTTTTGAGTTCATTGCCATATCTGAACCATACAAGATATCAATACCCGGCACCCCCAAATAGGTGTGACTCGGTTTGCTTGGCCAATCTAATAGCTTGCCTTTGAGAGAAGGCTGTAGTGCATTCTCGCTATCAACACCTGTACGGATGGAATACGATTCTCCGTCCTGATCGACAACCTTAACCCTGCCTTTTACCGATACTGTCTGACACTCACAAATGGGGGAAATCTCATCAACCTCGCCCTGCTCTGCATCGATCCTGCATTGATCGGGTAACAACAATGTCAAACAATCCTCCCTGGTGCTAAAACTGGCCTGGCCACAAAACTTCATGCCCATATCCGTTTTCACAAAGCCAACCGGAACCTCACCAACACCAACTTGGCTCTGATCAATTGGGAGTCGGCCAAGCTCCAACCCTCCATCAAGTGCGACCAATGACAAGACCTGCTGCGGTTTACGTCGAATACATTGAAGCTTACGTTGACGCAGCATCACCGTGGCTTTCAAGCCATATAACTTGCCATAAGCGGTACCCAGATTCGCGAGCTGTTCATCGCCTTCGAACAAACCCATCTCAAATCGGCAAGACGAGGGCATCGTTGCCAGCGAAAACTCCACTACCGGTGGCAACTGCAAATGCACGCGTAAAATATCAGGCTGGGATGTATTCCAAAAATGCTCACACCGCCATTGATTCTTCTGCTGACTACGCTGACGCTGCTCACTGGATGCTGATTTCAACAGCCCGTTCAATAACTCGGAGCCGGTACTTTCGTCCAAAGGAATAGGAAATCCATCGCGCCATCGAGGGTTGGCAGCATCCAGCTTTTCAACAGGGTCGCCACCAGTGTCTAGCCCATATAAACGCACCAGTGACATCAGTTGGTCAGCCATAGCAGCAATCAGATCAACGGAAGAATCTTCAGAAAATACCTGGGGTAAATGGGAGCTATCCATCAAAGACGAAACCAGTCCTTTGGTTGTTTCACCTAGCCCTTCCGCGTGTTCATAGTTTTTAAGAATTCGAGACAGCAAGGCTTGAAAGCGATTCTCAGGCCGTTCCAATACACGAAACGGTAACCCCCCCTCGCTGAACAAGGAGCCCAGAAAATTACGGCGCTCAGACTCGTAATAGCGCATGGGTCGATTCCAGTACTCCACCAACCCTTGAGGAATCGCCTTAGCCAAGGCTTGCTGATCCATCACAAAGCCGAGGGTTAACCAAATCGGCCGCCAACACCATCCTTCCTCGTATTCCCGCCTGAACCATTCAGCGCAATAGAGAACAAATGCAGCATAATTACCTTTGTGATTTGGCAGCTGATAGCCATCTGCTTGAAGTTTCAGCTTTGATTTCAGATCCTCATATTCCAGGGCCGTCACCTGGTATTCATAGAGCGCACGCTGATCTGGCTGTTTTAAACCACGTTGCGCCAAAAACTTCGTTAACCAACCGGAGAGCATAAATTCGTTGCTACCATTTTCAGAAAAGGCCATAGTGGTCCTACCTCCTACCTAATACTCATTAACCTGTAATAAGGATTCATCAAACACAATTACATTCTCAGTGTGCCGACAACACTCCCCTTCCCTGCGGTAATTTCGACAACCCCAGAACTCCCCATTGACACCATTGCGTTTCACCATCTCGGCGCCACATTGCGGGCAAAGAGGCACCCAAGTTCCACATTCAGAATCCAGGCACACTTTAAAGCGACCGGCGCGACGCATATTCATCTGGCATTTCGGACAGCCGCGTTCCTTGTGATTACATAAAGGATATTGATTGCAACCATAAAACCGGCCATGTTGACTTTTCCTGGGCACCATGGTGCCCGTTTTGCACTTCATACACTTAATTAATTGGAACAGCTGCTGGGCCAACGATGTTTCGAATTCATTCAGCTCCACCGGATAGTTGTTCTTGAGCAGTTCCACCACAAAATCAGAAGCCACTGCCATATCAACTGCCAAATACACGCGGTGTTTTGCGCGGGTGAGCGCCACATAGAACAACCTACGGTCCTCGGCAAATTCAAAGGATTCCAGTGGGGGTAACAATGCTTCCAATAAGGGATGGGGTACCCTTTGAGAGGGGAAACCATGTTTGCCGGTTTCAAGCCCCAATACCACCACGTAATCCGACTCCTTACCCTTGGAGCCGTGGATGGTATGGCTTTCAATATCAAGCTGAGGGAACATCGCCTCAAGATGTTTCAATTCGCCCCGATCGGGAAGGTTAAAGCCATAGCGACCCAGCAGGTAGACACTGCTGCCAGCCTGGGCGATTTGACTAATGCGTAGCAATATCCTTTCTAGCCGACCCGGCCCTTCCTCATATTGTCCTCTTCGATTATCTGCTCGTAGCAAAGAAACCGCTGGCCGGTCGACCTTGCGCAGGGTATTGAGTTGCTTCTCAACTTGAGCCGGATTTTGCAGCACAAAGCGGGTCGCAATATCACTGATGCTATCGTTAAAACGAAACGTCAGATCCAAAGCAGTCACTCGGGTAGTACCAAATTTCTGATCAAATTGGGTAGTGAACGCCAGATCACTACCAGTAAAGCGGTATATCGCCTGCCAATCATCGCCTACACAAAACAGGGAGCAGTCTTTTGCGGAATCCCTCAGGTATTTCACCAAGCGGGCTCGGGGATCAGAGATATCCTGGAATTCATCCACCAAAACATAGCGCCAGGGACTTTTGAAATGGCCGTCTTTTACGTAGCTAAGCGCCTTGCCGATCATATCGTCAAAATCGATATGATCATGACCATTTAGCAATGCCTGATAGTCGTCCAGTATGGGTGTGAGCAACTTTAGAGCAGCGGTAACCTGGGCTGCATTGTTGGCTCGTGCAATGGTCTCCTCAACCTGGCCTTCTTCATAACAATTGGCTCTATAACGCTTCAGCAGATCGGCTAATAAGATGGCGAAATTACTAACTGCTCCAAAATCCCGAAGGGTTTGCAAAACGGATTCCGGTGGCAATGGATTATAAGTGGCGCCAAACTCGGCTAGCTGCCGGTCAATGGAATCGAATAAGCCGCCCTCTACCATTTCATAGTGGAACAGCTCCATCAGCCGAGTTTCTTTCGCCTTATGGATCATTCGTTTCCAGGTTATACCCTGATGGTATTTTTCACGATCTATGTAAGGGGCTGTATTGCCATCCCGATCAATGCCGAAATATTCAATATAAATACCATACTCGGGCAAATGGAAATCAGGGTGATACTGACGGTAAAGGGGATTGGCTGTGTTATGTTCGTACGGACTTTCGTAGATGTATTCGATACCCTGCTTGAACAGATAATTCGCCACCAGACATTCACCCAGGCTTTTAACCGCCTCGCCTTTCAAAGTGCGAATATCGTTTGCAACGATATAATCGAAATAATCACCTTCGGACTCGAAGTCAAAGGGGTTAACTTCTGGATACAGGTGATATTTAAAGTAGTCCAGGGTCAGCTGTCTATATTCCGGGGTTTGCAGATGAACTTCGAACCACTGGTTCACCTGCCAGGCCAACATTTTATCGTCTTCCGCCAGTGGCGTAAGAGAAGGCTGCTTACCTTCCACCGTAGCGATAATATTGCGGCCAAGTTTGTGGAAGGTACTGGCAGTGACTCCACTAGTTCCCAAGCGGTGATCGATACGCTCCTGCATTTCCTTAGCTGCCTTGCTGGCAAATGCGAGCATCAATATGTCACCCGCAATCGCCTGACCACTTTCAATCAAGTAACCAGCTCGGCCCACCATGGTGCTGGTTTTACCAGTTCCAGCTCCAGCCAAAACCAGGTTATTATCCTCATCCACAATACAGGCTTCCCGTTGGCGCTCGGTAAGCGGTTTACTTTCTACTTTATCGAAAAAATCTGAGTGAGCTGTCAGTTGGCCATTTACATATTTTTGGCGAAGACGATCCCAATTTTTTTCACTTGATTGCGCAATGCCTGCCACGAATGCAAAGGGAGATACATTAATATCCTGACACCAATCAGACTCAGGCACTTTATGGAAGGTTGACAATGCCTGATGGGCCAAGTGTACGACTTCATCAATTCGTGATTGTCGTGGATAGCCCTTCATCAGAATAGCCTGTATCTCACTGGCAATCTTGGTGACATCTGGAGCCAGCAGAGTCAACCAATGTCCACGCAGCCAGTTGAATAGTGCCCTACAGTCTTTTTTGTTTAATCCACGAAAGGTTTTGGTTCCTTTATCTGTGCGCAGAACCAAACGAGAGAAAAAAGTTCCTTCCTTCAAAGCCGCTTCATTGGCTAGCGAATCAACCAAAATCACATAGCGATCTCCCTTTTCCGTTTCTGCTTGTAGCCCACCGTCGATGGCCAGGAATGACACATCCTTTGCGCCAAACAAGCGCATTATCCAGTGAGGTGTGATTTTGCGGGAAACTTCGGGGCTCATCTGATTAATACCTAAGATTCAAATAACGCGCGAAACCTAATCCGACGCAACAACGGTTAGGTCTGCCTGTGTGGTTTTCTTTATATATAAAGCTGTACAACCCAACAGCTTTAGCATCTCTTCATTGATTTTCTTTATGCTCAACCCTGGCTGAACAATCGTGACCTTAAGTGACAGCCGAGTGGTTCTAGCCCTATTCTTGAGTGTATTCAGATCACCCATGGAACCCTTTAAGAATCGGGTATGACCATTTTCAGCCCATAGCTTTTCCCGGCGATTGATATGCTTGTAGAAATACTCCATTCCTGCATGCTTCCAACGGATAGATCGTTGAGCCTGGCCACAGACTTCATAAAGATCACCCACTCGCGCACCGGCATCATCACCAGATGAATATTTGCAGTGGATTAGATCGAGAATAATTTCATTATCTATTACCTTGAACGCGACCAGGTCAGCAGCTTCTCCGGAACCATCATCATTGATAATCAGGTCGTATTCATTTTGGACTGATTCAAAATATCGATACTGGATCGAATCAGCCTTGTTGTGATAGCCCATGGATTCCGACTTTATGTCAACTCCGTTCCAGTCACCTGCGGAGAAGTTTTCCACAGGAAACAGTCCAATTTGTTCTTTTATTCGTACCAAAAAACGATTGTATGAAAAGCAGCCATCAACATATTGAATAACGACAGGATCTCTCTCCATATAGCTTTCAAACCCAAGCGCTTCTAACCCGCCTACTTGAACCTTCAGTGAGGGGCCATCAACCAGTTCATAGCGATAACTAGGAGCATCCTCAAAAATGCTCAGCTTGTAAGTTGATGAGATAGCTTCGCTCGATACGGAGATGAATATTCCCTCTTCCCCTTCAGGATAGACCAGTGACAAATCAACCAGATAAAAAGGTATCGTCAAATCACCGAATCGAATATCGACCCTATCCTCGTAAACATTCTGAATTTGCTCTCCCCATTGGACAGATATGGGGTGTTGTTCATATTCTTTCGTAATATTCTCAGGCCGTAAAAAGTCCCGTGTGATATTAGCCTCGTCTATCCCGCCTTTCGCAACTTTGTCCCAGGCCAATTCAACCCATTCACGCCAATCAGACAGGGAGCCGGAAGCCTGTGGAGACCATATCTTTCCTTTTCTCTCTGAGCATCCCCACAACACAGCTTCGCCATTTTCATAACCTTTGACGGCTGCATTGCTAAGTGTAGAACTGGACTTCTCTATCTGTGCTAACCCGTCGGTTACATTAGAACCAAAGAATTGAGCGAAACTTATGGCTCCCACCTGGGAAGCGCCAAGATTCCTTACCAGAGGAAACTCAACCCCATTGAATACATTGAAAACCCTTTCACCTGACAACAAGAAGCAATCCTGACCACAGATATTCTTCGCTAACTTTTCTACGCGAAATCCTTTGTAATCATTAGAAAAAACAAACAACGCTTTTCTCTTGTCATCCCAGCAGGCAATCAAGATCTTATATTGAATATCTCTAAGATCTTTATAGTGGCCCCATTGCACCGGTTTTCGTTCCACCGCAAGCACAACCAACATCTTTTCGCCTTCGGCTATCGCGTGCCAATATTCATCAAACTTAGGGAGGTCCTCTTCATAGGCCGCAGGAACCCACTCACCGCAGTGCGTTTCAAACAACACGGCGGAATAGCTTGGTGCCAGATTCCAGAGTGATATTTGCTGACTCAAATCGCCGTCACCACGCTTCAACGCATCCACTACATCTTGAAGCTTCATCTCACGATCTATCCTATTCTCAGCAAGGCGTCTTAGGATTACATCCCAGTCTGCACCTTGGGAATAAAGACGCTCTAATCCCTTACCAACACTTGGATCTGCTATATTAACCACCGCAGAAGCATCGCCTATGGGAAGGTTTCGGGCGGCTCGCGTGAATCGACCGATAAATTGAAGCGTTATAGCCAGGCTCTTATGATGATCATGTATGGCTGCAATTTTCAGGTTTGGAAGATCGTAGCCTTCCCCCAGCATATCGACACAGATTACGATTCGAGATTGCCTTGAGTGTAGAAGATCCAGAAATTGCTTGTTTCGAGTCTGCGTGTAATTAGAATGAACGACAATTGGTCGCAATTCTGGCGCCAAGTCCCTATATATTTTATCCAGTTCCTCTGCCCTCGTCTTACTGGATACCCGCGCCATCATCAAGTGATCAAAACCAGCATCGATATCTCTGAGAAGTAAAGCCAAAGCTTTTGTGGCAATTGCATAATCTGCTCTGTCTTCGTAATACTCTTCTACGGGATTTAGATTAACGGTTTTAAAATAACCTGCTCTCTGAGCCTCACCCATTGTGTAATTGAAAATAATTCTTCCACCCAGCGCTTGATGATCATTGCGAAAAGGTGTCGCAGTAAACTGAATGACGGGTTTACCAGGGAATCTATCGCGGATGGCAGACCATGACCTGGCTGAAACATGATGAGCTTCGTCCACAAACAAATGGCTACAACCAGCACAGAGCGCATCAACGGCGGCTGACTGATCCTCTTTTTGTAGCACATTGGGCGTGGCAACGATTACGTTAGCAATTGAGGTTATTTTCTCGGCCTCTTCTACCGAGCCCAAACCTTTCGTTAGTTTCACGACGTATGGGTACTTACATGCAGGCGTTACGATTCCCAATTCTGGCAGACATCCCAACTGCAAAAACTTATCTGCTATCTGATTTCTCAGTGAATTGGAGGGTACAACCACCAAAATACAAGTTGCCCTTCGATAGACCATTGTTGCTAGCATGGTCTCCGTTTTGCCAGTACCTGTTGGCAGTACTACTGTAGCGGGTTCCAACTCTTTATCTGTAGAGAGATGGGCGGATATAGCATGAAGCGCACCGATCTGCGGTAACCGTAGACCCTGTTCCCCTATCTCGGGCTTATCCTCTTTAAAGGCGAACTGCCCAATCCAGCTGTTACATACCTCATCTCGGGTTTCCGGGTTCAAAGCTCCTGGATACTGTAGCCATCTCAACTCAGTAGCCGGATTCAGATCCTGTATATCGCTTGGTCGTTTTAATTTAAGGCAAAATGCATCATCTGGGACGTCTGCCCTAGAAACTTTGGTTCGTAAATAAATCATATCTAGTGGTGCGGACAACTTTGTACTTAACTGGTAATATCCATCGAATTCGCTCTCAGACACTTCAACTTCTATGGTTTGAACCGCGTTCAGACAACGTCGAATTTCATTGCCTCCGACCTTTTCGGCAACCATGTATCTATCCGGCAAAGAAATACTTGTCGTATTTGGTTGTAGTAATTTCATAGGGTCTAAACCTCTGTATCCCAGCCTTAACTAGGATGGCCCAATATGGCAGTTGCCGCGCACAAGAGATATACCATCAACGAATCGATCAGCCTGCTATTTAATTGCGTGAATCTATAGAGAAAGCTGATTTCCCCTGCTCACAATTCACCAGAGAAAGCCTTTTGTGACAAAGCTTTAAATGCAACCTCAGACAATTCATTTTGAGAACTTAACTTAGCAATCAAGCTTTCAATTGAATTTACTTTCTTAGAAAATTCATTCTGAATCCAAATAGGTGGCACGAGCACTCGTACTTTCTCCAGGTTTTTCTGACTAATACCCTTTATTGTGGCTCCTGTGACATACTTCCTTATGAAATGATCTTTAACTAAGGGTTCAGAAAGATACTGAAACAAGTATCGTTTGTTTACCTTGCTCACATTAGGAGTAAACCTAATCATAGAAGATTCGAATAGTAGCGGCTCATCTGATTTTGGGATCAAACATGGCTTGGCTGCTCCTTCATAAGTCAATGAGCGCCTTGAAATCATAATGTCACTTTCTGAAAGTCCATATTTGTCTATATCTAGTTTAGAAGCATCTACTCGCTTCAATGACCCGCGCTGGATCACATCATAAAATGCGTTCGCCATGTGGACCATTTCCACACCATCCTCAGTATATTTTTCCTTAGGAAAGTAGGCACCATTCTGAAACTTTCCAACTGAAACATTTAAAAGCTCTGTTTCATCCCACCGCTTTGGATTAGTCACCGGATCACCAAACATATCCAGGAACACGGCGCGGAGGAATTCGTCGGCGAGCTGGATGGCTTGCTGGCGTTTGCGGCGGATGGCATCGGCTTTGTCGAGGATGGCGGCGATGCGTTTTTGTTCGGGTAGGGGTGGGAGGGGGATTTCAAGCCCACGTAGCACATCTAACGTGATTCCTTTAACCGTTGCGCCTTTTCCCTGTTCTTCAATGTATTTTGCTTTTGACTCCAAAAAACGAAGTAAATACAGTTTAGATAGAACCTCATCATCCCTAACAATTAGAGCTTTAAGGTCTTGATTGATGGCCATATCAACTTTGTTCACAGCCACTTTTCCAAGGGCCATTCTAGTAGGAACAATTATATTACCTGCAGGAATCACATTTGTTGCTGATCCTTTAACGCCGGCTTCCGTTATATAGTCAGCGGTCGACAACAGTTCAGTTGTTTTGAAATCTTTAACTGATGCCCAAGGTATTTTACCACTCCAAAACTCAGGATTACTTTTACTTGGTGTTCCGCCACCGATGATTTCAACCAGTTCCCCAAGGTAATTACTCACAACATCCCCTCCAATTCATCCAGATCCGCCATGATCTCTCTTTCAAGTGCCTGCAGCTTTATCAGAATGTCTTTCGGCTTGTCATACTTCTCTTCCTCATACACCACTTCTTTATAGCGGTTGATGGAAAGATCGTACTTGTTGTCGGCAATGAGGCTGGCGTCCACCACAAACGCCTTTTCAGTTTTATCACCAAAGTGCTTTTCAATATCGTCGCTGCTGGCATTAGCCAGTACCAGTTCCCGATATTGTTTCCATTTGGCAATGGCATCGGGCAGGTCGTTTTTGCCCTCCCCTTTTAACGGGGTGCGTTTGTCGTCCAGGCTGAAGCCGTCGGCTTGCAGGTCGTAGAACCAGACCCGTTCGGTGCTGCCGCCTTTGGTGAACATGAGGATGGCGGTGCTGACCCCGGCATAGGGTCTGAATACACCGCTGGGCAGGCTGATGATGCCTTCCAGTTGGTTGTCTACCAACAGTTCCTTGCGCAGTTGCTGGTGGGCCTTGCTGGAGCCGAACAGCACGCCGTCGGGTACGATGACGGCGGCGCGGCCACCCAGTTTGAGGGCGCGCAGAATGTGGGCCACAAACAGCAGTTCGGTTTTTTTGGTTTTGACAATGCCCAGCACGTCGGGGTTGGTGTTGGCTTCGTCCAGGCTGCCTTTGAAGGGGGGATTGGCCAGGATGACGTCGAAGTAATCCTGTTCCTGTTGGGGGTAGTGTTCCTTGACGGATTTGTTGAGGCTGTCCTGATAGAGGATGTTGGCGCCGTTGACGCCATGCAGCATCATGTTCATGCTGCTGACCCGCAGCATGGTGGTGTCGAAATCGAAGCCCCAGAACATCTGTTTGTTGATGTGGTCGCGGTAGGGTTCCAGCAGATCGCCACTGTAGTGGGTGTTGCCGTCTTCATCCTGAAAGGTGCCCGCCTCGCTGGAGTGAACCCGGTTGAGGTATTCCATGGTGCGGGCCAGAAAGCCGGCGGTGCCACAGGCGGGATCGCCGATCACGTCGCTGGGCTGGGGG
>Ga0208570_1000400_pt1 | contig 16631 bp, 20 predicted proteins | sample DeeseametaMP1202_FD_184192 | JGI IMG/M metagenome (GOLD analysis project Ga0208570, IMG submission 184192) | Marine microbial communities from the Deep Indian Ocean - MP1202 (SPAdes) | ecosystem: Environmental > Aquatic > Marine > Oceanic | place: South Indian Ocean | collected 2011-03-08
TCGGCGGGGATGTACCGTTCAAGCGGTAAAGGTTACCGTCGATTGTCAGATAATAGATTGTCAGTTTTTTTGGTGTCCAGCCCGGATCTTTCACACGTACCAGCACTACACGCTCGTAGAATGGAAGCTGGCGCCATGCAACAGATGTTGTATCCGCATTGACTTTATATTTACCGTCTACTGGATTAATTTGATCCAAAAAACCTGACAGCTCATCACCCGTTACCGGGTTCCAATTATCGTCATCGTACATTCGTAACGATCCCTTTGTTTTTGTTTACAATTACCCTTAGCTAATTATCATGGCTATCTTGCCAGAATAAGCCAAAACCGCAAGTCCTTAATAAGGTATATAAGGGCGTTGCGTCAAGAAAAACGAATTTTTCCACAAAAGATTGACAGCCGTCATAATAATAGCTATAACACGGCCTCTAATAGAGTTTTGAAGTATTTAATTGGATTGGAAAGCCGATGAAACGTACATTTCAGCCCAGCAAGCTGGTTCGCAAACGCCGCCACGGATTTCGTGCACGCATGGCTACTAAAGTAGGCCGCGCCGTATTGGCACGTCGTCGCGCGAAAGGTCGCAAGCGCCTTAGCGCTTAATCCTTATTCGGCTGCCTTCGACGGAAAGGCCGATAAGATGCACGCCCTTAAAACCGAAATTGAAAATGTAGACCGCTTGAAAAAGCGGTCTGATTTTTTGCGCGCGCAACACAATGGACAGAAATGGGTGTCAGGCAGCATGATCGTGCAAATTGTCGATGCCCAGACAGACAAGCCCCGTTTTGGCCTGACTGTAACCAAAAAAACTTTCAAAAAAGCCGTAGACCGCAACCGTACCAAGCGCCGCTTGCGTGCTGTTTGTTATGATGTCTTGCCAGCAAAAGCCAGCACTGATAAGGAATATGTGATTATCGGGCGCGCCGCCAGTCGAGATGCGCCATATGAAACACTGGTCAAAGACCTGACATGGTGTTTAAAGCGTCTGGAATGCCTTAAATGATACGCATAATTGCAAAAACCGCCACTGTGATCGCGCAGGCTCCAATACGGTTCTACCGTTTTGCGATTTCGCCACTTATCGGATCACGATGCCGCTTTCATCCGACCTGCTCCGCCTATGCGCTGGAAGCCTTGGAAAAGCACGGTTTTTTCGCGGGTATATTTCTGACATTGAAGCGGATCGGTAAATGCCATCCGTATTGCACAGCGGAATGGCACGATCCCGTGCCTAATCAGTTTACGAAGCCTGCTTTTTTCAGCTATAAACGCAAGCAACACTACAAACAGACATCAGGAAAGGCTGTTCCCAAATGAATCAGGATCAGGACAAAATGCATCCCGACGACCTACGCAATCTGCTGGTCTTTATCGTATTAGCAGTTGTGATATGGGTTAGTTACGATCATTTCCTTCTAAAGCCCAAGCTGGAAGCCATGCAAAAGGTGCAGCAGGAGAAACAGCGTCAGCTGGCCGAAAAGGCACAAATGCCCGGCGTGACAAACCTGATTGCTGATCTTAAGCCTCGTGACCAGATGATCCGCGGTAATCGCATCACCTTGGAAAACGATATGCTTGATGGTTCCTTTAATCTTAAAGGCGCCCGCTTTGATGATATTAATCTGAAATCTTACTTCAAGACTGTCGAGCGCACAGAAGAAGTGCACTTATTCTCTCCTGTCGGCTCATACCACCCGCGTTACACAGGCTTTGGCTGGGTGTCTTCAGATAAAAACATTCCCGTTCCGACCAAAGACGATGTTTGGCAGATCGCTGCAGATAGCCCTAGCCGTACATTAGGTGCAGGCGAAACGGTTAAAATCTTCTGGGATAATGGCCAAGGTCTGCGTTTTGAGCGTGATCTGTCGATTGATGACAAATATTTGTTCACGGTAAAGCAGCGCGTTATTAACAATTCAGGCCGCGAAGTTACCCTGTTCCCGTTCAGTTTAGTCGCGCAGCATGGTCTGCCTGAAGATCTGTATGGTCGCTGGATCGTTCATGAAGGCCCTATCGGCTATATTGATGGCGAACTGACAGAATTGTCTTACAAGAAAATTCAGGACAAGCCACTTAAAGAAGTGAACGCAGCTGAAGGCTGGATCGGCATGACCGAGCATTACTGGCTGACAAGCTTGTTCCCTGAGGTAAAAGACGGTAACCAGTTCCGCTTCTTGTTCAAAGAGCCTGAAGCCGAAGGTCAATTGCCGACATTCCAAGTTGATGTGATGGGCGCCGCACGCAGTATCGCGGCTGGTGAAACCACCGAGAACACAACGCATTTCTTTACAGGTCCTAAAAAGCTCTCCCTGCTGGAAGACTACGAAAAGCAGCTGGAACTGAAGCATATGGATCTGTCTGTTGATTTCGGTATGTACTACTTCATGACCAAGCCGCTTTACTATCTGCTGCACTGGCTGCGTGATATTGTCGGTAACTTCGGTATTGCGATTATCCTGCTGACGGTTCTTGTCCGTTTTATGGTGTTCCCGCTGGCGAACAAGTCGTTCAAATCATTTGCGGGTCTGCGTAAAATTGCTCCGAAAATGACGGAACTGCGCGAGAAATACGGTGATGACCGTGAGAAGCTGCAGGCCGAACTTGTGAAGCTATACGAGAAAGAAGGCGTAAACCCGATGGCGGGCTGTATGCCGATCCTGATCCAGATTCCGATCTTCTTTGCCCTGTTCAAAGTGTTCCAGATCTCTATCGAAATGCGTCATGAGCCTTTCTATGGCTGGATCAACGATTTGTCTGCGCCTGATCCGACAAGCATCTTTAACCTATTTGGTTTAATTCCATGGGATCCGCCGCAGCAATTAATGATCGGTGCCTGGCCTTGCCTAATGCTGGTCTTCCTGATCATTCAGAAGAAGATGAACCCGCCGCCACAGGACAAAATGCAGAAAGTCATGATGGACTTTATGCCGTTCTTCATCACATATCTGCTGTCAGGTTTTGCGGCTGGTCTGGTGATTTACTGGACGTTCTCTAACGCTCTGTCAGTGGTGCAACAATACATCATCATGACCAATATGGGTGTTAAGCCTGAGCTGTTCAAATCCAAAGCCCAGAAAGAGGAAGAGCGCAAAATGCGTGAAGCCAATGTGCACCCTGGCATGGAAATGCTTAAGGATGACCTGAAAGAGGCCGAGGAGAAATTCGAGGATGCTCTGTTTGGTGACGAAGAAGAGCAGAAAGCTGCTCAGCCGCCAAAAGAGATTTCCAAGCCGAAGCCTAAGAAATCAAAGAAGAAAAAGTGATGACGATCGAAGCCGAACACGAATTCACACAGGCCGAACTGGAAGAGGCACGCAAGCTTTTTTCAGGGCCGTGTGATTTTGTGTTAGGTGCGGCAAGCCTTAAACAATTGCCCGCGGCTGACCGTCCAGAGATTGCTTTTGCAGGCCGTTCTAATGTCGGTAAGTCATCGCTTGTGAACGCCTTAACAGGGCGCAATACGCTGGCGCGCACTTCACACACACCGGGTCGTACACAACAGCTAAACTTTTTTGATCTGGGCAGCATGGTCTATCTGGTTGATCTGCCGGGTTACGGCTACGCCAAAGTCTCCCGCACACAGCAAAAAGTTTGGGTTGATATGATGCGCGGTTATCTGCGCGGACGTCCATCACTGCGCTGTGTGTTTGTACTGGTCGACTCTCGTCACGGCCTGAAAGACAGTGATCGCGAGATTATGAAGATGCTGGATGAGACAGCTGTTTCCTATCGCATCATCCTGACCAAAAGCGATAAGACCAAACAAGCCCAGCGCGACAAATTAAAACAGGATGTGCTCACCGAGCTGAAAAAACACGGCGCAGCGATGCATGACATTCACTTCACCAGCGCCCATAAAGATCAGGGCCTTGCCGAGCTACGCGCCCACGTTCTGAAATACGGTCAGGGATTTTAATTTAAGCGGGTTTGTGGCGCGCGATATACATACCGCGATTACTGAAACGATTTTCCATTTCAAAATGCTCTGCCTGCATATTGGCAGCATTAAAGCCTTCCAGCATATCTTCTATACTAAATAAGCCCAGCTCTAGCACTTCTTCGAATGTTTCGATGCCAACTGTCGTGCCGACCGTCCAGTGAAAATTCAAACGTGAAATACCATTTTCCACTTCGTTGCGCGAAATGCGGCAAAGCTTAATACCGTCTTCGTTAGCCGTATCCATATACAAACCGCCATGGGTAAAAACATCAGGCTTTAACCAAGGTTCGACAATCAGAATTCCGTCTTCTTTGACGTGCTTGGCCATAGATTTTATGGCATCAAACATGCGCTCTTTTGTTTTAACATAGCCAATAGCGCTGAACATCGAGACAACCGCATCATATTGGCGGCCTATATCCATAGTCACCATATCCGCAACATCAAACGTGCCCTCGGGTACTTTCTGACGCGCAATAGCAATCATATCCGGATCAATATCCGACCCGTCTACTTCCAAATTAAAGTCATCACGCAAGATACGGGCATGGGTCGCAGTACCGCAGCCAACATCTAAAACTGTTGTCGCGGCGGCATGGTGTTCTTTGATCAGCGCCGCTAAATCAGCACATTCGGCCTGATAGTCTTTGCCTTGCGCTTTATAAAGAAGATCATAATATTTTTGCGAATTTCTATGCATAATTTACATATAAACATAGCGAGGGTTTTAAAGTAAAGAAATTACTGTGCTGCGACAATGCTATAGAACGTATATTGCGTGCGGCCGTTTGTATCAGTTGATGACACACACATCGCAGGAACACCTTCACAATCGGCACATTCAACAGGGGTTAAATTGATATTGCCGGGATCAGGCGCTGTTTCCGATGAAGTAATCAGCAAACGATTGGCATTGCCTGCGAGCGCAGGGATAGTTTCATCACCTACCAAACGTAAATTCAGGCGGCGGCAAACCGCTTCATTTAGCTGAAAGGCCGCAAGAACAACATCGTTCGCTGCTGTTGGCGTCCAATCGATATTATTGAAACGACCGATATACCAGCGCGCGGGCGGGTTCGTATCTGTTTGGTTGATTGCTGCATCAGGAATGCGGGGCAAAATCACATTACCACCTGCGGGGTGAAAGACCTTGTCACCTAAAGAGCCTGCATCATAGGCTGCACCGTCATCAGGAGTAGAAAAATCAAGATCGTCAATACTCGTACCTGTCCAGATCATCTGCTCGACAGACTGTTTTAAAGACATGGCGCTTTGCTGGATATTACTTGCCAGAATTTCTGCGCGCTCATCTGATAAGGCGTCCGTTTCCGTACTATCTGTCTGCCTGCTCAGTACGAAAGTAATAGCCGCAAAAAGAGCGACAACAATCAGCACATAGACCATGGCATTACCGGATTGTTTATTGGGGCGCGCTGTATACATAGATATTTCCCTGTTTTTCATAGGTGTAACAATGCTATTCTAACTGAAAGACACATAAAGAAAAGTTCAGAAGATGGATATCGATACAGTTTCATTATTACTCGGCGTCGCGGCAGGCGTTTTAGTGACAGGCGGGGTTCTCGGCACATTATTGCTGCGCGCAGAATCCTCACGTGCCGCGATGGCCAAAGATCTGGAGCATGAGCGCGCCGGTCGCGAAGAGCTGGGCAACCTGTTTTCCCTGACCGCACAAGAAGCGCTTGAAAAAAACAACGAGCAGTTCCTGCAGCGCTTTTCAGAGCTGGCGCAGGAGAAAATGGTGCAGGCGAAAAACAACAGCGCCCATGACCTGGAAAAGCGCCAGTTAGCCATTAACGAGCTGATCTCCCCGATCAAGAAGCAACTTGAGATGATGGGTAGCGCACTGGAACAAGTTAAAGGTACAGACATGGCGCTGCGTGATGATCTGCAGCGCCTTGGCAAAGAAACCGCAAAACTTGTCGGCGCGCTGAAAGACCCTGCCGCGCAAGGTCGTTGGGGTGAATTTATTCTGGAAGGTATTCTTGATAAATCAGGCCTGATGAAAGGCGTTCACTACGAAACGCAGGTGTCTATTCAGAGCGGTGATAGCCGCATGCGCCCTGATGCGGTCATTCATATGCATGACGGATTTCATATCGTCGTTGATGCCAAAGCACCGCTAAACGAATTTGCAGAGAAGATGGCTGATAATATCAGCGCCGAAGAGCTGCAAGCCCTGATGCAGAACCTTGCTAAACAGGTGCGTGAGCATATCAAGGCGCTCGGTAAAAAGAATTACTGGGAAACCATGGAGAGCGCGGATTTTACCGTGATGTTCCTGCCTTCCGAGCATCTATTTAGTGTGGCGCTACAAGCAGACCCTGATCTGGTCGATTTCGCTGCGAAAAACAATATCGTCATCGCCTCACCGACCTTGCTGCTCTCGCTGCTACGCGTCGTAGGTCTTAGCTGGCGTCAGGTCGAACTTGCCAAAAACGCACAAGAGATTTCCGTGCGCGGGGCGGAGCTATATAAACGCCTGACAGCTTTTGGTAGTCATCTTGAAAAAGTCGGTAAGGGCATTAACTCTGCCATGACCAGCTATAATCAGGCGATTGGCTCGCTTGATCGTATGGTCATGCCGGCCGCGCGAAAGCTATCAGAATTGCAAAACAGCAAAGAAGAAATGCCGTCGCTGGAGCAGCTGGAAAATATGCCGCGCAAGCTTGAGGCTGATGATTTTTCAGGCAGCGATGATAAAGAGCAAGATTCCAAGAAAGCAGCCAATGCTTGACGCTCGCCAAGGTTAAGGATATTTCAATAGCATGAGTAAGTTACCGATTATCAATGTTCCCGATGCTGTCCTGAAACAGGTTTCCGATCCTGTCGGGCAGGTTAATGATGTCATTCGCGCCCAGATGGATGATATGCTGGAAACCATGTATGACGCCCCCGGCATCGGTCTTGCCGCCAATCAGGTGGCGATTACCAACCGTGTGCTTGTGATGGATATCGATTATCGCGATGATGAGAACGGCGCACAGAAAAACCCGATCTGCATGGCTAATCCCGAGATTATCTGGAAATCAGAAGATATCAGCGTCATGGAAGAAGGCTGTCTGTCTATTCCCGGCCAGTTTGCCGAGGTTAAACGCCCTGCTTCCGTGACTGTAAAATATCTGGATTATGATGGTAAGGAAGCCGAATTAACGGCTGAAGGCCTGCTATCACATTGCGTGCAGCATGAGATTGATCATCTGGATGGCGTATTATTCGTTGATTACCTATCAAAGCTGAAGCGCGATATGATGATCAAGCGCGTCATTAAAATGAATAAAGGCCAAGAGGCGCTTTAAGGATATATGTGTATGGCTGGCGAGACGAAAAAACTTCGCGTTGCATTTATGGGCACACCCGATTTTGCTGCCCCTGCCTTGCAACACCTTATCGATCATGAGGAATTTGATGTTGTGGCTGTCTACAGTCAGCCGCCCCGCCCGAAAGGCCGCGGCCATCAGGTGCAGCCCTCCCCTGTTCATGAGCTTGCTGCCCGTCACGATATTCCCGTGCACACGCCAAAATCCTTGAAAAAAGATGCCGAAGCCCGTGCGCAATTTGCCGAGCTAGAGCTGGACGTTGCTATCGTTGCTGCCTACGGGTTAATACTGCCGCTTGAAGTTTTAGAAGCTCCTAAATATGGCTGTCTGAATATTCATGCTTCACTCTTGCCACGCTGGCGCGGCGCAGCGCCTATTCAATATGCGATCTGGTCAGGCGATGCCGAGAGCGGCGTGACCATCATGCAAATGGAAGAAGGCCTTGATACAGGGCCGATGATCTTAAAGCGTGCTGTTGCCATTCATCCTCATACCACAGCACAAAGCCTGCATGACGAGCTGTCAGCCATGGGCGGCGCCCTTTGTATTGAAGCACTGGAAAAGCTTTTACGTGACGGTAAGCTAGAGGCCGAAGTCCAAGATGATAGTCTGAGCTGCTATGCGCCTATGCTTAAAAAAGAAGACGGTCATGTGGAATGGTCAGATACAGCAGACGCCATTGATCGCCAGATCCGTGCGCTTAATCCGTGGCCTGGCGTATGGGCAACACTTGATGGCAAGCGCCTGAAAATTCATAAGGCCGAGCTAGTCAGTGAACATTTCACAGAGCCGCCAGGCACTATTATTGACCATATTGGTCATGTGGCCTGCGGTCAGGATACGGGCCTGCGCTTACTGGAGATCCAACCTGAAAACGCCCGCCGAATGGATATCGCGGGCGCTTATAATGGTAATTACATTGACGTTGATAAAAAGTTCGGTTGATACTAGCCGAAATCTTTAAGCGTTCTAAACGCATAGCGGTAATGCCCGGGGCGGAAATCGCCACCCAGCCACAATCTAATCGCACGCAATGACGCCGGAAATGTCAGGCCATAACGTTCCAGAATGTAGAAGAATACCGTGATCAGCAATGTGATGATCAGTGAGATCGGACGCAAATAAACAAGCAATACGAAGAACGGAAACGCCGCACGCGCATCAAGGTTAAAGAAGCGAACCGGACGCATTGTATTACGCCAGTGCCAATTCTCCTTCTCGACGGCGGTATCGTCAGCAGCTGAAGCCATCGAAATCTCCTTTCTGTTTACCAGCCTAAATCAGAGCTCACATAAGCTCCAACACTCTATAATATAAGATATTTATTAATAAAAAACTACGCCTGATATGGCGAAAACTTAAGAGCCTGAAGAAACAGAGGAAGCCAGCATCAAATACCAGCGACGCTCGATATGGCCGCCTTCAAAGGCAACGCGGGCGGATTGTGACATTGTTTGGCCGTAGTTCGGAATCGCACGTTGGATATGGGCACCCCATTCCTTGAAATCCATATCGAGCATCTTTTCACGGAAGTCTTCGGGGAAGACCATCCATTCACGAATACCCATGCGACCGCCTTTAATTTTAGGCACCAACGCCTGTGTCACTACCATACGCATGGTTTCCATCAACGCATAAGCACGTTCGGCGCGCTCGTTACTGTCAAAAGATGAAATCATACGCTGGATCGTGGCCGCCACACCGGTTGTGTGCGTTGTTGTATAAACGGCGTGACCTGTTTGCGCTGCCTCAATAGCAGCAGAGATCGTCTCACGGTCACGCGCCTCACCAACCAGAATAATTTCAGGCTTACGACGCAAGGCGTTACGAACGCCGTGGGCAAAGCTTGGCAAATGTCGTGGAATTTCTGTCTGGGATACCAGAGAACGCGGGCTTTCGATCGCATCATACACATATTCGATCGGCGCTTCGTAGGTCAGCATTTTACCACAGCCATGAGAGCGCTCGAGAAGCATACGGTTGCCAGCGGCCAGCAATGTTGTTTTACCGGAACCTGTCGGCCCTGTAATCACCACCATACCCTGACGCGGCGCCCAGTGATCAATCACGTGCTCCTCGATATTCAGGTCTTTCATGGTTGGCGGCTCGTTGGGCAGCGCACGCATTGTAATCTGCGCCGCATCACGGCCTTTGGATAGGATCGCAGTAATGTTCACCCTGAAACGAATACGTGTGTAACGATCAGGACGGACCTCGTAAGACAAATCGAGGTCATTACCACCCGCCAGACGGGCCTGCGCTTCAGGACCATAGATTTTATGAAGAGCAGCCGCCATATCAGCCGCGTCCAGGGAACGATATGTTCCCGGATATAACACGCCATCAAGTTCCTGATAAATCGGCCTGTCTGTCTGCAAGGTAATATCGGAAGCGCCCTGTTTAACGGACCATAGCAAGAAAGGATCGATTGATTCTTGCGTAAAACGCCCTGGCTCATCGGGCCAGGTCTGCGCTTTATTTTCCTTACCTTTAAGAAGACTTACCGGCTTGCGGGCTGCCATCTTTCCGTTCCTGTTGTCAGTGAAGGCTTGCCAGTAATTTGGACCGCTCTGTCACCGATACGCATACGGCTACCGCCACCTGTTACGCCGCGATCAAACTGGATCGCATAAGGCGGTGTTACCATGCCTTGAGCCAATAACATACGGTAGCGAACCATGCCATGATAGTGAGCTGTCATCTGGTTCAAGTCCTGTTCAAAAATCTCATTGGCTTGTTCTACGCCCAAGTCCCAACCTTCGCGGATCCATTCTTTCCAACGCTCGCGCTCTTCTTCGTTTTCTGGGCGAAGAATATCAGGTGGTGGTGTCACGCTGCCCCATGAACGCTCCATGTAATTGCGCCAGCTGCGCGGTGCACTCACGATCTTGGCTTGTGCGCTGATATCGTAAACACGATCAGCTACGGCCGCTTGTTGACCGCTTGCGTCAATAATCAGGGCATTCACTGATTCAGAAATAACAGGCGGCTCAATCAGAAGACCTGACGGCGCCGGGATCAAAAGCTGACGGAAGTCGAAGACACGATCCATATATGTGGCACGCGCATCAAGTTCTTGTCTGATTTCATATGTACGGTGCGCCAGACCGCCGCGTGCCCCGTAAGAGAGCGCTGCTTCGCGCTGTGCTTCCAGACGGATATCGAACGGCATGCCTGTTTCTTCATTGATAACAGTATTCAGCTTTTCGATGTTTTCCAGATCTTCGCGAACTTCAGGTCTAGGACCGTCAACTTGCGCGAAAGCAATATTGGCGCTTGTCAGCGGTGCCTGCATCAAGAACACAGTTGCCGCAACAGCCAGAAATTTATTCAAGCGGCGGTTAACTTTCATTAGTTAGACTCCCCGATACCAGTAGACGGTGCGTAGTGAATTTCAACCATCTTGCGACGGCCATCAACACGGACATCACCGCGAACACCCAGCTGCAGGCCGATGCTACGCAGAACATCAATCACTGGCTTGTTATCAACGTCAATTGAAACAACTACAGGCACAGGCGGTGGCATACCAATTGTCTGGAAGGCATAACCTGCGCGGTTTGCCAGCTTCACCGCGATTGGCTCAACGGGGCCAACCCAGTTTACGCTGATCGCGCGGCGCAGTTCAGGCGGCGCGTTCTCGATCGGGCTGACAGAAACTTCAGGAGAGCGATGCTGCTCAACCGCTGCAAGTGTTTCAAGAGCAACTGATGCCCTATCCGCTGCTTGCGCCAGCATGGCAGAAACCTTATCAGGAGATGCCACAAGCTGTGGATTCTCACCTTTGATGACTTCATTTGATGTACACGCTGATACGACAGTTAACAGCGAGAAGCATAACAGGAATTTTTTAAAGCGGCGCATATTTAAAACCCTAACAGACCGTTTGTATTAGTAGGAGTAAACCTTATTGTGAACCGTGACTTATAAAAAGCACCTACTAAATTAACCCGAGTAAAAATTCATAACAAGGCATCATTCCACACGAATTTAAAATATCACCAGACTTTCCTAAAAAATAGGGGATATTTTTTACTTATCGTGTCGTTCTGAGTAACCCACTTCTATCCATTGAAGAAATAACTTTGTATTTATAGACATCACCGAACTTCGGTGTGCGTGAATGGTAATGCGCTATTGCTTGCGCCAAATCCTGCGTTTCATCAATATGACCGCGTAAAATCCAGGCCGATACACCGACATTGGTGCAAGGATCATCACGAACCCATTTGCGCGCTGTGGCCTCGCTTACGCCCCACTGACGGGATAATTCAGGCATCCAGATCGTATTGATCTGCATTGGTCCTAAATCAAAGCTGCCATTATCATTCGGCCCGACTTCCTGACCAACCTGACCGCCCTCGACCTGATAAATGCCCAGCAAAACAGCAGGCGGAATGCTGTATGTTTGAGATGCCAGAAAAAAGCAGGCTGCCAATATTTTACCCATGGGTCACACCCTCTATAATTTCTCGACGCAATTCCATTACGACTTTGTGAAGAACGACATCGGGTTATATGAACCCTCATCTTCACCGTCACCATCTTCATCATCATTCTGATACTGATAATCATCGATTGCAACTGGTTCTGCAACAACATCACGCGGCGCCTCTTTTGCAGGCGAGTCGCCTGACGCAAACATAGACATTGGCGAAGCGCCCGTGTCAGGGGCCGCCATCGGCGCTGTTTCTGGTGCCGGCGGAGGTGCCATCGGCGCTTGTGCCACAGGCTCCGGCGCAGATTGAAGCACAGGTGCCGCGGGCTGGGCTTGTGGCTCGGTCACAGACGCACCGCCCAAAATAGACTTGTTATGGCGGCTGCCTGCCAGAATTTCGATCATGGCGGCTCTGGTATCAAACGCCTTCCAGACACCATCCATCGGCATCATACCGCCGCCCTCTTCGGACATACGGGCACGCTCCATGTCATCCATAGACATCAGACGAATTTTTTCCGCGCGGTGGCACTCTACGTAGATATCAACGAGAGATTGCAATACACCCAGCGCATAAATCTTGTCGTCTTTATTCTGGCCTGCGATTTCAGTAGCGCGCGCCACAAGAATATCACCGACTTCCTGCACCAGCTTTGTATCTTGTCTGCCGAATGAGAAAGAAGCGATCGCATTAACGAGCGGGCCCATAATATTTACGTAGCGAATACTGATCTGGTCTTCATCCTGCAAGACATCGCCTGCACGAATATTTTCAAGGCGCGCCGTATTCTCGCCGACAGGCGCGAAACTATCTGCAAATGTCAGCGCCGCTTCCATCGCTTTGATCATGCGTTTTACGTCATTATCGGATGGCGGTTTGCCTGTTTGTCTATAGAAAGATGCAATGACAGGCGTGACAACACCTGCCAGCGCCAATCGGCCTGCGTCAGCGCTCTCGGAGCTTGCGGTTAAATCCATCGAAGATGCGAGAGCAATCGCCATATGAACAGATTTATTCAGCAATATTGCCAGATTTTCTGCATCTTCTTGCAGGATAATATCGGCACCGTCGCGCTTGCGGGATGCCACATCAGCAATGGCAGCCATCAAGGGGGCTGCCAGTTTATCAAGTATCTGTGTTTGAAAGGCCGAACGTGCGGACATCAGGGGAACACTCTATTAACGTTACTTACGATCCATTCAGATCGCTGATGAGCTGAGCAAGATCCTGTGCCCGGCCCTGGATAATCTTCACCTCGCCATTCTTGGCGCGATATACAGAAAACGGTGTAACGTTTACCTTCCATGACTGCATAATTGCAAGGTTTCTTTCAACGCCCTGCTCATTAATATCAGCAGAGATCGGCAAAGCTGTCTCATCGCCTGCCAAATGTTCGTACCAGCGTCTTTGCGGATTTGGCACAGCCAGCAAGAATGCAGCTTGTGCTTTTGTATCGGCACGGAAGCCAACAGGGATCATACGCACCTGAACAAGGCCGTTCTCGATGTAGTTTGCGCGTAGGTCATTCATGAACGCGTGACAGTATGGGCATTGCGGATCCATAAAGCTGTACAGGACCGGCGCGCCGTCCCTACCTAGCTTGATCCAGTTTGCACTTTCAACATCATCATATAGCTGCTCTGATGGTGTTTTGAATTCCTGATTTACAGGCTCGGCTGCGGTCGCACCGCCACTTAACGCCTGTCTTTCTGCTTCTTCTTCAGCGAAGAATGACAATGTTTCAGCGCCGCTCTGGTCTTGCAGTTCTTTGACCTGACGCAGTGTTACCATTTTACCGTCACGGTCGAACAGAACACCCATTACAAAAGCCTGACCGTCTTTGGTCACATAGAAATACTGTTCCTGACCGCCTTTAATCGCGATCCAGCCATCAAGGCCGTTTTGCTGTCCCAAGTAACGCAGCTGCGCACCTTCATCTTTCAAGTTTTGAATTGGCGGCGGCAGAGGCGGTGTGCCTTGCGCCAGTGCAGGTGTTGCCTGCAGCAGGAAGAGTGCCAGAAAGAGAAATTTCACAAAGTGGTGTCGCATAATTGCATCCTTTTGTTTTTCGGCCCCATATTAAGGATCGCCGCTTAAATAAACAAGATTAAAACGCCTGTGTAGCCGTATAGTCGATGATTAGAGATCTCGCCATTGGCGTAAAACCCGACTAAGGGTATATCCCCGATCACTTCCTGTACGAGCCCCAGCTCGCCGTTCGTTTCGTCGCCGAAATCAGACATTGTCCGTGCTACGCAGGAAATATAGATCGCCCCGCGTGGCGCAAACTTGCCTTGATCGGCTATGACACGCTGTCTGATATCCAGCAAGGCACGCGACAGATCAGCTTTGACTGTTTCATCATCGCGGTGAACGAACATCATCCGCTCACCGTTTTGTACTTGCTGGGCAACAGCTATCCATCCGTTTTCGGGATCAATGCCGATTGCGTTACGTACTAAATAATCTTTTGTGTCGGCACCCGATACAGGGAAGGCCACATGTACCTCACCCTGAAAAGCATCCAGCTCGCCATTTTCGGCCAGCATGATATCGGCAGATTCAAATGAAACGTCCTTGCCTGACTTTAATGTCGCCATGGCGCGCAGATCATCGGCAAAAACCTCAAAGGCCGGACGACCATCAAGCTCCATGATGATATTATCTTCGGATTTGGTAATGATATGCGTATCACCAATCGGCGCGCAGCCTTGCGAGACAACTGTTGCCACCGGCACATCCTGCGATAATGCCAGCCCTGAAATACCGCCCTGCATCAGATCATCGGCAATATGAAGATGCGCCGAGCGGGATGAAGACATCCCTCCGACAACAAATCCATCGGATATCTGGCCGAGCTGGCTAAGAATAGACATGGGATCCATCTCTGAGATCGGATCACCGTGAACAATCAACGTTGCGGCTTCGTGTTCATCAGAAAAGCCTTCCAGTATCTTGCGAGCGGCATCGATACTGAAATCGACGGCAGGGAATACTGCAAAGCTGTCTTTGGGAAATCTGCCAATCATGGCGCTGATAGCCGGGGCATCAATACAGGAGACGCCTGTTCCGCAAACGCCAAGGCCCACAGCCCCGATCCAGTGATCAACACCTGTCACCGTACGGAATAATCCCAAGATGCTCTGCGCGTGCTCGACCAGTGTATCTGTCATATAGATGAAACCGATGTTAAAGCCGTCGCCTTCCGTACGTGCTTTTTCAAGGTCTTCCAGCACCGCGCGTGACGTATCACGCCAGTCGGTTCCGACGGCAAAGCTGCTGGCAAATATTTGTGAAGTATGTAAAGGCATTCGGATCTTGGTTGCGTATAAAAACGAAAGTATAACGTGGTTTATTGTACGGGAACAGGATTAACATAGCGTTGAATTCGCATATGCAAAAATTGGCACTGGAAAATCGCGATAAATGCGCGTAAAAAGTTGTCTGCAATTCAAATAAGAACAAGAAATTTTGCAACGGTAAGGAGATACACATGCAAACATTTAAACTTGGATTACTGGTTGGCACAGCCGTTATCGGTCTGACATTCGCATCACAGTACGGTTACGCGAATGATCACGCCGAAACTGCTGAAGCTCGGGTTGCTGTTGAAGCCGAAGTACAGGCTGAGACTGATGCTACATTGACTGAACAGGCTGCTGATATGGCAGAAGAGTCAGCGGAAGCAACAAGCGAAGCTGTTGAAGAGGCTGCCGAAGCCACTGTTGAAACAGCAGAAGATGCCGTTGAAGCGACAGAAGAAATGGCCGAGGACGCCGCTGAGGCCACTGCCGAAACAACTGAAGACGCTGTAGAAGCGACTGAAGAGATGGCAGAAGACGTCATGGAAGAAGGTTCTGACGCTGAGGCTGAGGCTGAAGCAACTGTTGAAACAGACGTAAACGTCGAAGTAGAAGCTGAAGGCGATGCCGAAGTTTCTGGCGAAACAACAGAAAAGCTTGAAGTAACGGAAGAAGAAGAAGCCGTTGAGTTTGAAGGCGACAAAAAAGATCCGGAAGCTAAAGGCAAGCGCTGGTGGGGTCGTCCTTACTAATCGGTAAGCGATAGAATTAGAAACGGGGCTATATGGCCCCGTTTTTTTATGCGATTTTTAAGGCCATACCTTTGGCTTCGAGCTTTTCCCGCGCCTCAGCACTTACATCGCCAAAAGGTCTATACTCCCAGACTTTAACATCGCCTTCGAAATCCTTGTGATAACAATATGTGCCTGTTTCCAGGTTATAAGCGGCAGACGTAATCGGCGCGCCTGTAAATATTTCCGGCGGCGTTACTGGTTTTTCAGTAAATGTGATATCCACCAGATGGCCTTTACCTTCAATCATCACAATAGCGGTAGCCTGCATGCAGGCCCCTATATTCGTGCCCTCATGAATTTTCATGCTGTCAGGATCCCACGAAAAATCAGGGTTATAAGGCATCATACGCCCCATATTATATTCGATCGCCTCGTTGATTTCTTGACGCTCTTTATAGCTATACGCTTCCATGCCGCGCTGTTTCTGAACTTTTTGTGCCAGCTTCACCATCTCGGGATTACAGATCATGATATCGGTATCTCGCGGCGCTTCGCCTCTATAAAGAGTATTAAAAATGCCGCCGAATACAAAGCCATTACTACATTCGCGACCCATTATAGCCTCGGCGTCTTTAATGGCCTCATATTGTTTGCCCACCAATTCCGGCAATTTTATACCGGCCGGCGGCTGATCACTGGTTATAAAGTCGTTGAATTCATGAAGAAGCTGCATTGGATACTCTTTGGTTATGACTCTTATATTTTACTTGATAACTCTTAACCCAATCTTAGCGCCGCGTTCGGCCGCTGTTTCAGGTTTGTCAGCAAAACCTTCGGGATTGCGCTGATATAGATTTCTTTCGGTATCGCGG
>Ga0208570_1000402_pt1 | contig 16516 bp, 17 predicted proteins | sample DeeseametaMP1202_FD_184192 | JGI IMG/M metagenome (GOLD analysis project Ga0208570, IMG submission 184192) | Marine microbial communities from the Deep Indian Ocean - MP1202 (SPAdes) | ecosystem: Environmental > Aquatic > Marine > Oceanic | place: South Indian Ocean | collected 2011-03-08
GTCGTGCATCATGACTGCTGCTGCTTGCGCTACAGGGATATAGACGTCTACGAGTAATGCAATTTTCAATAGAGCCTCCGGCCTTACGCCTTGGTGCTGTAGTCGCGCCATACGACACGATTAACATATCCTGTATAGCTTGTTATCAGGCGCACAACCTTGGTTGATACATTCAGGGACTGGTAGTCCTCAACGCGCGCAAGCTGGGGCGTGGTTCTACTATTCAGTTGTTCGACAACAATATTTACTGCTTTTGAGAGGTTCTCTGGATCTGCCATAACTACTGAGGCCTCGTCCATGCCTTCCGGGCGTTCATGAGACTGTCGCAGCATCACGGCAGGAAAGTCCAAAATCGAAGACTCTTCGGTCAATGTGCCGCTGTCAGAAATTACGCAGAAGGATTTTTGCTGCATATAATTGTAATCAAAGAAACCAAGAGGTTTAATGAATATGATGCGGTCGTTTTTTTCATTCCACTCAGGCAGCGCTTCTAAGCGCTTGCGCGTACGAGGGTGTACAGAAAAGACAACTTTTTTGTCGTAGGTCTCGGCAACGCTCTCTAGTGCCGCTAGCAATGTCTTTAGTCGCTCTGGCGTGTCGACATTTTCTTCACGGTGTAAGCTTGCTAAAAAATAGCCGCGGTTCTTTATGTTCAGGTCTGTGAGAACTTCGCAGGTAATCATATTCTTTTTGTAGAATTCGAAGATCTCGCCCATAGGAGACCCCGTCTTGATAATTCGCGTAGGGTCCATGCCTTCACGCAGCAAGTAGTTACGTGCATGGTCTGTGTAAACTAGGTTGATGTCACTCAGGTGGTCGATGATGCGGCGATTGATTTCTTCCGGAACGCGTTCATCAAAACAGCGATTGCCTGCTTCCATGTGGAAGATAGGAATTTTACGGCGCTTGGCAGCATAAGCACCCATGCAGCTATTTGTGTCACCAAGAACCAGCATTGCATCAGGTTTGTCCATGGTTGCCAAAAGCGTATCCATTTTCGTCATGACATTAGCCACCGTTTGCGTGGCTGTATCACCTGCTGCTTCAAGGAAGTGATCGGGCTTACGGATGCCTAGGTCATTAAAGAAAATCTGGTTTAGCTCGTAATCGTAATTCTGGCCAGTATGCACAATCGTGTGATCAGTGAACTCATCGAGGGCAGACATAACGCGGCTGAGTTTAATGATTTCAGGGCGTGTGCCTACAACAGTTACGACTTTGATTTTGTCTGACATAAATATCTCTCCTGCGTTTAACGTAGCAGTTCGGATGCCTGATTAAAATCAACGTCGTCTTCGATCATCAATTTGTGTCTTTGTAAAAGCGCGATCGTGTCTTCAAGGCCCATTACGTTGTTTTCGGAACTAAATTCGCTTTGAAGAGGGCGGTTCTCGTTATCGCTTGGTGTCTCGTAGAGTTCGGGCAGCATGGCTTGTACGCCATAGAAGTTTCCGACTTTACGTGTGCGTGCACTTTCTTCCGTGGAAATCATAATCTCATGCATCTTCTCACCCGGACGGATGCCGACAACCTCAATTGGGTTCCCTCGATCACCAATTAATGCTTTTGCTAATGTATCCACTGTGGTTGATGGTGCGTTAAGTACAAAAATTTCACCGGCTTTGGCGTGTTCGAAAGCGTTGAAGACTGTATCTACGCCTTCCTGCAAGCTGATGAAGAAGCGTGTCATATTCGGGTCAGTCAATGTAACGGCTTTACCGGACTTGATCTGTTTGTGGAATAGCGGGATCACTGAGCCGCGCGAAGCCAAAACGTTACCATATCTGACACATACAAATCTTGTGTTAGGCGCAGTCAAGTTTCCGGCAATAAAGATACGTTCCTGGATAGATTTGCTCATGCCCATAACGTTTACAGGCTGCACGGCTTTATCTGTACTGACACCGATAACGGTTTCAACATTCATGTTGGGTTCTGCCGCTGCGCGCACTACGTGTTCGGCGCCGATACAGTTTGTTAGAACCGCTTGATGCGGAAAGTATTCGCATGTTGGGACTTGTTTCATTGCGGCTGCGTTAATGACAGTATCGCAGCCTCGCATTGCTGAGAGCACGTCTTCGTATGAACGAACGTCACCAATACGGAATTCCAATGTACGTTTAAAATTATCGTAGATTGCTTCGTCTGTGCTGCCTTGCAGGTGCATGAAATCAAGGCGCATATCATGTTGTTTGGCTTCGTCACGCGATAGAACGGTGATTTTTTCAGGTACGCCATCTTCGCCAGCGAGTAAACGTTTTACCAGTGTTTTGCCCATAGAGCCTGTACCGCCGGTTACCAGTACTTTTTTGCCTTCGAAGATTTTCTTTGCCATCTGTATATTCCGCGCTTCGTATTTTTTTGATTTTCTGAAGGTACAACACCCGCAGCTATGAGTCTGCCGTTTTTTTAATGCACAGTTTGGGATTAATCAAGAAAACCCTTCCCCCTGAATAAGATAAGTTATAAAAAAGTCTTTGATTTCAACTATTCGGAATTCGTTTCATTATGAAGGTATTAGTGACAGGCGCGGCCGGCTTTATTGGATTCCACACTGCGAAGGCATTGTTGGAGCGCGGCGACCAAGTGGTCGGTATCGATTTAATGACAGATTACTACGATGTTGATCTAAAAAAGGCACGCCTTAGTGTCCTTGAAGAGTTTGTAGGTTTTTCGTTTTATAAAACCGATATCAGTAAACAGGATGATGTGTTTTCTGTAATATTAGAGCATCAGGATATAGAGTATATTGTCCACTTGGCGGCTCAGCCCGGGGTCCGCTATTCGCTAGAAAACCCATATGCTTATATAGAAACAAACGTTATGGGGCATTTGGTGATGTTAGAAGCTGCTTTAAAGTGTCCAGATTTACAACATTTTGTATATGCTAGCTCGTCCTCTGTTTACGGTGAAAATGATAGGCTGCCGTTTAATCCTGATGATCGCGTTATAAGGCCTGTCTCCCTTTATGCTGCGACAAAAGCTTCTGATGAATTGATTACGCGCACTTATAGCCATCTGCATAAACTGCCGGCAACCGGTTTGCGCTTCTTTACTGTCTATGGTCCTTGGGGTCGCCCTGATATGGCGGCTTATTCTTTTGTTCGTGATGTCATGAACGACACACCGATAAAGGTCTTTAATCATGGAGATATGCGCCGTGATTTTACTTATATCGATGATATCGTTGATGGAATTTTATCTGTATTGGCTTTGCCGTCTGCAGTAGGGGAGGTAAGTGAGGATGAGCTGACAGTGAATAATGATCACGTGCCGCATCGTGTTTATAATCTGGGAAATAATAAAACCGAGTGCCTAAAGGATTTCATTGAGATCATAGAGGCTGCGACAGGCAAGAAAGCCCAGCAGGTAATGGAGCCCATGCAGAAGGGCGATGTTAAGGAAACTTATGCGGATATAACGTTAAGCCGTAAAGTTTTTGGTTTTGAACCTAAGGTGTCTTTGAAAGAAGGTATGACACGTTTTGTGGCGTGGTACCGTGATTTTTATAATTGTTAGTGAGCTGTAAAGTATGATGCATACAAGTACAAAATCTTCAACGTGGTTCTATGGCCTGTTTTTTGGTTTAATTGCCGCGCTAATTATTGTGGCAGCTTTGGCGCCGCGTTTGCTGGCATTTGCGCCGGCGGCGATTGGTTTGATTTTCTTTGTGGCGTATTATTTTGTTTTCAAAGCAAAGCCGCTATTTCCTCGTAAGTCAGCCTTTATCTGGGCGCTTTTGATCCCGGGTATGGCGATTGTCAGTGGATTATGGGCCATAGAACCTGACACAGCTATTGAACGTGGTGCGAAGCTGGCAACTGTTTTATTGCCGGGGATTTTTCTTGTCGCTCTCGCGCTGCAGATGCCTAAGCATATATGTCGTAAGTATGCAGCTTGGTTTCCTGCCGCTGTTTGTATTTTAGGCGCATTTATTAGCTTCGAGCTGCTATTTGATTTGCCTGTATTCAGAGCGATTAAAGGATATGGCGCTGATGTAAAGCTTATGGACTATCTGTTGAATCGCGGTACCGCTGTGTATTGCCTGCTAGCGCTGCCGTCTTTGTTGCTGATATCCAGTCTCACTAATAAGAAGCTTAAAATTGTGCTCTATCTTGTCATGGCTTTGACAATCGGTGTTATTATGACGCTTACATTCAGTCAGAGTTCTCAGCTGGCTATAATCGGAGCTGTATTGTTTTTCGGCCTGGTATATGTTCTGCCGCCTGAACGTAAATATGCATGGTGGTGCTTGAGCGGCGTAATTTCTGTTTTAATTTTGTCTGCTCCATTCGTCGTCATGGGCGTTTACGACTTTATGTTAGGTGTTGCTGAAACCTCTACATGGCTTTCCAAAGGTGCAGGGTCAGAGCGTTTGGAAATTTGGGATTTTGTGTCGCGTAAGATCATGGAAAATCCGTTATATGGTTTCGGTGCTGAGGCTACGCGTTCAATAACGTTTGATACCCAACAGCTGCATTACCCGAGTGACACAGTTCTGCACCCTCATAACTTCGCGTTACAGCTATGGATTGAATATGGCGTTATTGGCGCTGCTATGGGGGCGGCGTTTTGTGCGTATATGATTGAAACAATTCGCAAGAGCTTTACTGCAAAACAAGCACGTTTTGTCCTTCCTGTTTTTGTGGCAGCCTTATCGCTGGCGGCTACAGGTTACGGCCTTTGGCAGGGCTGGTTGCTGGGACTGTTCATGCTGGCAATGGCTGTTACGGTGATTGCTGTGCGCGCGACTAGCGACGACGCCGCAACTTCCTAGATTTCTTCTTTGCGCTGTTCGCCGACGAAGAAATGGCCGATCACACCACCAATAATCAGAATTGTCGCAATTCCGAGGAATGCGAGCAATGCTAGACCATACATTCCGAAGCCAAGGCATAGACCTAAACCGCCAGAGGCCCATATGCTTGCACCTGTGGCTGTACCGACAACTTTATCTTTTTCTACTTTAATGATGGCGCCAGCACCTAGAAAACCAATGCCTGTCATAGTGCCTTCAATGATTTTTCCCAAATCCATAGTGGCGATAGTATTCTGAGCGTTATTGTAGTCACCATATAGTTCCTGACCTAATATCGCGATGATGCATGTGGTTAAGGCTACAATCATATATGCGCGGAAGTCGATGGGCTTTTTTTTGCTGTCACGCTCATATCCAATCATCATGCCGAATGCTAAAGCGAGTGCGCAGCGAATAATGCATTCCTGAAACGGTACAATGGTCGTATTGAATATGTCGAACATCTTACATTTCCTCTTTGACTTGCGCATAAGCCATAAGAGCAAAGAGGCCTGTGCCGCCAATAATATTGCCCAGACCGGCCATCAGAAGGTAGCCAAGGCCATGAGATATAGACGTGGCGCCATTAATCATTAGAAGAAATGCTTCGGTAGATCCCGCAACAATATGCGCAAAGTCACCGATCGCGATAATGTAGGTCATCAGCATGATGACCCAGAATTTAGTGCTGGATGAGCTTGGTAGCATCCATACCAATGCAGCAATCAAAAAGCCTGCTGGAATGGCCTGTACGAAGATATCACCGAGCGGTTTATTTACAGCGTGATCAGAGATATTCATAAAGATGTCAAATTGCTCCGCAGAGAAGAACGGGAAGAATGAAATTAGCAGGGCAACAATAAATGTGCCTACGAAATTGAAGCTGAGAACGATGCCCCATAATTTCATCGTGCGGGCAAAGGTTCTGGCCCTGAAATGCTCTAGTAAGGGCAGGATGACAGTAATGGTATTTTCGGTAAAAAGCTGGAATCGTCCAAGGATCACAATCAGAAAGCCGACGGTGTATCCCAGATTTTCTAGAAGGAAATAGTCGCCGTTTTCAGGGACGTGTTTCAGTAAGAAGCCTTCACAAATCAATGAGAAGCTAATGCAGATACCAGCAACAATGGCTGACCAGATCAATGATGATTCTGGTCTATTAAGTTCTTCGCGGCCTTCTCGTGATATAATTTCGTATATTGTGGGTGCGGAAAGGCGGAGCTTGTCTTCTACATCTTCGTGCTGTTGTGCAAGTTTATTCATTTTTCTCATATTTGTATGTCTTCTAAAATCAATTACCTAGAAGAGTTTAAAAGTATCCGGGCTTAATGACTATCGCTAATGACGTTACATACGCTAAACTGTGGGTATGAGTTCCTGGGTTTTATATATTTTAGAATGTGCGGACGGTACCTATTACACAGGTATTACGAATGATCTTGCAAAAAGGCTGGCCGCGCATGAGGCCGGGCAGGGCGCTAAGTATACGCGCGGCCGCGGCCCTTTGAAGGTTGTTTACAGCGAAGAATGTGATGATCGTAGTCACGCTTCGCAGAGAGAGTTACATATCAAAAAACTTAGCCGTGAGGATAAGGTGGCCCTTATACAGGACCACGTGGTTTGCGCGGTATCTTAGGGAAGTCGCCGTTGCGCCAGGGTTTCTCGCCTTCATCGCGGAATTCATCGCCGTTATCATTTGCGGCTTCTTGCTGGCCTTCGGGATCATCATCGTCCTTTATTTCATGATCTGAAAGATCGACAAGACGCTCTTCAAGTTCTTCAACGCTAGGCATATCAGGCTCTGCGTCTTCGATGATGTCTTCGATGGGCTCTGGTTCTGGCATAGGCGGCAGTTCGCCGTGCTCTAGGATGTAGTGAACCTCTTCACCAGATAGCTCTTCACGTTCATTCAGATAATCAGAAACTTTACGCAAGTCATCTGCGTGATCTTCCAAAATTTGGCGCGCTGATGCTTCGGCTTCGTCGATGATCTTTTTAACTTCGACCTCGATCGTTTTTCGTGTTTCTTCTGAGAATGTGCTCTCGCCAAAACCACCACCGCCGCCGAATGGATTGCTTTGTTCGCTAACGTAACGCAGGCGACCAACTTCATCAGAGAATCCCCAACGCATAACCATTGCACGTGCCAGATTGGATGCTTGCTGGATGTCGTTTTCTGCGCCTGTCGTGATGTTTTCTTTGCCGTATAGTAGTTCTTCTGCCATGCGGCCACCGAACATCATGGCAATACGTGACTTCAGCTTGGACATCGCGATACTGACTTCATCCTTTTCAGGGATGTTGATCGTTACACCGAGTGAGCGTCCACGCGGGATAGCCGTAATCTTGTAAAGCGGATCGCAAGGCGGGTCAGCAAAAATACCAACCAGTGCGTGACCGACTTCGTGTTCTGATGTTTTCAGTTTTTCTTCGGGGCTCATGATCTGATAGCTGCTCTTGGCACCCATCATGACCTTGTCTTTCGCTTCTTCGAAGTGGCGCATATAGACAGCGTTTTCATTGTCTTCGGCAGCCATAATAGCGGCTTCGTTAACAAGGTTTGCCAGCATCGCACCAGAGAATCCAGGTGTGCCGATCGCGATCTTGCGGAAGTTCACATCCTGCGCTAGTGGTACTTTTTTGCCGTGGATTTTCAGAATTTGTTCACGGCCTTCAAGTACGGGATTGCCTACAGTAACCTGACGGTCAAATCGACCCGGACGCAGTAGGGCATCATCCAGCATTTCAGGGCGGTTTGTCGCGGCCATGATTACGATACCTTCGTCGGTTTCAAAGCCATCCATTTCAACCAGCAATTGGTTCAATGTCTGTTCGCGTTCATCATTACCACCTGATGTCGGTCCGCCGCCACGTTTCTTACCCACGGCATCAATCTCGTCAATGAAGATAATACATGGGGCGTTTTTACGCGCTTCTTTGAACATCTCGCGCACGCGGCTCGCGCCGACGCCGACAAACATTTGTACGAAGTCCGAACCTGAAATGGAGTAGAACGGAACGCCTGCTTCACCGGCAACCGCACGTGCCATCAATGTTTTACCTGTACCTGGCGGACCAACGAGTAGGGCACCAGTTGGCATTTTGGCGCCGAGGCGGCTATATTTCATTGGGTTGCGCAGAAACTCTACAACTTGTTGAAGTTCTTTTTTCGCGTCTTCTACACCCGCTACATCTGAAAATGTTACTTTCTTTGTGTTTTGAGTGAGGAGTTTGGCTTTGTTGCCGCCGACTGCCCCCATTGGGCCGCCACCACCCATGCCGCCACCTTTGCGCATGTTAATAATGTTCCAGACGATAAAGCCCATAAATGCCAAAGACAGAATGCCCATCAAGCCAAAGCCGCCACCTGAATCATTGCTATTGTTCGCTTGAGCGGGCGGTGCTGTTAGTTCCTCAATGTAGGAAATGTTATTGTCTTCTAAGGAAGCGTATAATCTGTCTTCATCCTGCGTTGTGAAGATAAAATTCTTTTGTTCGCGATTGTGATAGCCGGTTACAACAAAACCACGACCAGTATCTGTGACTGTAACATTGCTGATCTGACTGCGGTCAGCGTCATCCCAAAAGCGGCTGTCGAGTCGGATTGTCTCGTTTGATCTTGGAGCGCGCGGGTTACTGTTCGCGTCGGGTGATGAATATTGATTATAAGCTTCGCTGTATCCACCTTGTGGATCTGACGGCGCAGTCTCTGTCTCACTGCCTATGCCTGATACCATAGAATACATGGCTACGCCGATAAGACCCATAGCTGCATAATTGAAATATTTCCGAAAATTGGAATTGTTCGGGTCACGGCCTCCGCCGTTATTACCTGACATTATTCGTGCTCTCCCTGATTAAGGACTTTTTGCCCTATTATTTTTTTTAGAATTTTAGGATTAAATGGACAGCCGCATTCTGTCAAGTTACAAAGGGCAACGAAATGAGAAAAACAACAGTTATCCTGATAATATTATTACTCTTTTTTAGCTTTCCTGCTGTCGCTGCGGAAGATGCATGGGATGTTCGTTGTCAGGATTTGCAGGGTAAGCAAGAATGCGAGATGTATCAGCGATTAAGCTTTTCGGATACAGGGCAACGTGTAGCTGAGGTCGCATTCGGATATCCGTCTCATATGCCTAAAGGGCGTGGTGTCATTGTTTTGCCGCTTGGGGTTTTACTTACAGAAGGCGCCAAATTACGGATTGATGATGGGAAGCCTTATAAGTTTAATATGCGCTACTGCACAGGCGAGGGGTGTTTTGCCTTTATAGGTCTGAATGAAAAGCTCGTGAAGCAGATGAAGAAGGGCGGCGAGGCCCACATCGTTTTCAAAATGATGGATGGCCAAGAGGCAGAGGTATCCCTGTCTCTTATCGGATTTACAAAATCATATGAGAAGATTAAGCCGTAACTCTAGTCGGCTTCGCAGTTCAGCGGAGCTTTCAGTAGTTCAGGCCAGCGGCTGACCCAGCCTTTATCATGTGTTGTTTCTTTTACAATGCTTGCTTTTACACAAGTTGAGTTGCCGGATGCGGCTTTGTAAGAATCATATACATGAGGTTGAACGAAATCATCCCACTCACCAATGAAGTGCTGCTGCGGGATATCCGAGATTTTTGTGGCTACAGTGATCGCATCGAAGTGATCAATATCTTCATCCTTCATCAGCTCCGTTTCGCTGTAGTTGAGCTTACCGGCTACTGTGCGGATTGTTTTAACATCGTCACGCTCGGCAGCAAGGAGCGATACCATTGTGGCGCCGCCGTCATAGCCAACGAAGTTGAATTCTGAAATGTTGTAGCGACGTTTGATGTTATCAAGCGCGCTATTCATTGCTCCAACCGTTTCAGGCGAGAAGCGGCTTTGTGTCCATCCTTCAACAGAACACATTGTACCATCTGCAAGGCCTGTGTAATGACAAGGGCGTGCCAGCATAATTACGTTTTTGGACAAGTCACGTGTCGCTAAGTGCAAAGCTACAGGATTTGTCGGTGTCGGATCGTGGCTGTCTGTTTCTGTGCCCGACCATGTCAGGCCATCACCATCAACATAAACAGTCGCTGCGCCGCCACGGTTATGAATGCGTTCCCAGGCGGTCAGCATAAAAGGTTCTGCTTCTATGTGGCGTTCTAGCATGAAAGAAGGCATGGCAAGGCGCTTTGCTGTTTCATGTCTAAGATGGGGAATCGTATGTGTGACACAAGCGGTCATACCGATCAAAGTCGTGCCGAGTAAGGACAAGAGAACTGTTTTACGTTTGGAAATTTGCATTGTTACCTCTGAAGCGAGAAAGATATTTATATATTTGTATCACGGCTTATCCGTTAAATCACTATGGAATGAAAAGTTATTAAGGGGACCATCCAAATAACCACTTCCGCATGGGCACAATTTCGGGTCGTGCACCGTTGTCGTGGAACCAGCTATCTACGGCATATTTGTTTCCTGTTTCGATTTCTTTGATGACGGCGGTTTGGTGTGGACCTAGTCTGCCACTTGTGAAAATGGTTCTAGCAGAGGGGATACCTATTTCGTGGTATTGCAGCAGGCCAAGATCTTTCATTAGTGATAGATATATTGTGGTGTTGACGCTTTCGTCTACGCAATCATGCTGATCATCGCCTAGCTGGCGGTAGGTGCCTTCTATATCAGTGTCTGTTCCTAGTCGCTGTCCTACGGTTTGTTCCAGGTAGGCCACTGAGTAGGCAATAGATGTTCTCTCACTGGCCGCGTCTTTGCGGTGTTTGAAGAGGTCTTTGAGCATTTGGCGGTCTTCTGCTGTCAAGCTATCTTGATTGATTAGGCGGCAGCCGTAGCCGTGGCAGTGTTCGAAGGCATCAGGTGAGAGGGCGGTGATTCCTTTGCCGGTCACGTAGTCCTTATAAGTGTAATCTACCGCACAGCCAGAGAGCGCTAATAATGCCAGCGCCGCTGTAAATATATGCGTGGGTTTAGTCATGGATTTCTAGGATGATGGGGGTATGGTCTGACGCTTTTTCTTTGTCACGCGGGGCACGATCAATTGTACAGCTTTTCATGCGATCGGCGATTTCCGGAGAGAGCAGGAAATGATCAATGCGGATGCCGTGGTCTTTTTGCCAAGCACCGCCCTGGTAGTCCCAGAACGTGAATTGTGCTGCTCGATTGTTATGAATACGGAACGCATCGGAATATCCGATATTGAGCATGCTGCGCCACAGATTAATGCTTTCGGGGCGGAATAGTGCGTCGCCTTCCCAAGCTTTTGGGTTGTAGCAATCTTTGTCTTCGGGAATGATGTTAAAGTCGCCCCCGATGAGTGTCGGGATTTCTTTGTCTTTCAAATCTTTAATGTGATTTTTTAAATGCTCCAGCCAGTTCAGTTTGTACGGAAATTTTTCAGTATCAACGGGATTGCCGTTCGGGGCGTAAATGCCGATGATGCGCGTGCCGTTGATATCGACTTCGATGTAGCGTGCTTGCTCGTCATTGTCGTTTCCCGGCAGTGCTTCGTTGATTACTGTAAATTCGTGACGGCTCACTATAGCGACACCGTTATAGGCCTTTTGCGGCACGGCGTGGGATTTGTAGCCGAGAGCTTCGAATTCGTCTGCGGGGAAATCGAGGCCTTTTAATTCCTGCATCAACAGGACATCCGGCTTTTCGCTTTCCAGCCAGTCTTTGACGTGGTGAAGGCGGGCTTTGATTGAATTTACGTTCCAGCTTGCGATTTTCATAGCAAGAGGATAGCCAGCATTTATGGTGGGGTAAACCTAAAGTTTTGACGGGTCGATGGCAAAAGACGTTTGGCAACCACAGCTTGATATAGCGTTTGGGTTGTCGATCACAAACATAGCGCCCATGAGGTCGTTCTGAAACTTGATTGTGGAGTCTTTTAAGAATTGCAGTGAGACTTCGTCTATCACTACGGCGTTTTCAAAGATAATATCATCATCATTCTTATCGCCGCTGGCTTCCATTTTATATTGAAAGCCTGAGCAGCCGCCACCTTCTACGATGACGCGCAAATTATCGTCTTGTCCGAATGATGGTGTGCCTGCAGCGCGTAGGGCGCTGATGCGCTCTAACGCGGAAGGGTCGATGGTAATATTGTGTTCGTTACTCATGTTCTAATTATATGGTGGAAAGTATTGGCATTTCAAGCGCCGCTTCATTGCTTGTTAATATTTAAGAGGCTAGTTTTAGTATATGAAAGAATTACCTAAAGACCTCGATTCCTATAATTACTGTGCCTTGCCGCTTGCGCGTTATGCTAGCCGCCCTGATGAGACCAAGGGGCGCTTGTTTGAAGAGCATGAAAGTAAGGTGCGAACCTGTTTTCAGCGTGACCGTGACCGCATTATTCACTGCGGTGCTTTCCGCCGTTTGAAATACAAGACACAGGTGTTTGTGTATCATCAGGGTGATCATTATAGAACGCGACTGACGCATACTCTGGAAGTGGCGCAGATTTCACGCACCATTGCTAGGGCGTTGATGGTGAACGAAGATCTGGCTGAGACTGTTGCGCTGGCTCATGACCTTGGGCATCCGCCATTTGCGCATGCGGGTGAGGAAACCTTGAATGAGTGTATGGAGAATGTCGGCGGTTTTGATCATAATGATCAGTCGTTGCGCGTTCTGACCTCACTGGAACGTAAATACCCCGAGTTCATTGGCCTGAATATGACATGGGAAGCACTTGAAGGTGTTGTGAAGCATAATGGTCCCGTGCCAAACCCTGATCCTAAAAAGCAAGTAGCTTTGGCCGCGTTGCAAAAGCAAACTGATTTGCGTTTGGACACCTACGCATCTGTGGAGGCGCAGATTGCGGCGCTCGCAGATGATGTGGCGTATAATAATCACGATGTGGAAGATGGTTTGCATGCCGGATTGTTTACGATCGATGATGTCTATGAACTGACGATTATTCGCGAGATCGTTGATGAAATCCGCAGTAAATATCCGAATATTGATCAGGAAATTCTTACGTATCAGATTATTCGCGAGATGATCGGGGCTATGGTTGAAGACGTGATTGAAGAAAGTCAGCGTCGTTTGAAAGCGCTTAACCCGCAGAGCCCTGAGGATGTTCGATTGGCGAATGCGCCTGTCGTGGCGTTCTCGGAAGGAATGCTGGAGCGCGTGAATGAGCTGCGTTCTTTCTTGTGGCATCGTATGTATAAACATTATGAAGTTTGTCGTACGATGAATAAAGTTCGTCGTGTTCTCAGTGACTTATATGAAGCCTTTAAGGCGGACACGCAGTTGTTGCCGACAGAATGGCAGCAGCGTCTATTGCAGGAAAGTAACGGCACTGAGGCCGAGCATTGCCGCATTATTGCCGATTATCTAGCCGGTATGACGGATCGTTATGCTGTGCGAGAGCATGAGCGACTTTTCGAGCCGCATTGGGATTTGCGCTGATATATCCGATAGTTTTCTCGAATAAACCGTGATAAGCTTGTGATTAACAGGCAAAAATCATTTGCGCGCCTATATCCATTTTCATAGGATATGATCCATGCAACACAGAGATGAATTTGATGATCCCGATATTGCTGGCGCTATGAGCTCGATATTCAGGGCCATGGACCAGCGTGACCGTATTCAGCCACGTAAGCCGTTCTGGGCGCTTGCGCTCGTTGTCGCGCTTGTCGCGTTTTTAGGCACAGTGCTTTGGTATAGCTGGCCGCGCGAAGTCGCCCAGCAGGAATTAATGGCCGTGCCGATTATTCATGCGGATGCAGGGCCGATAAAAGAAGCGCCGGCTGATCCGGGTGGCATGGATATTCCACATCGTGACAGCACTGTGTTTGATACAATGCGCACAGCGGAAACGGAAGAAATTGAAAATCTGCTATCCGATCGTGAAGAGCCTTTGCCGCGTGAGCAGGTTTTTGCAGGACTAAAAACAGACATCAAAAAAGCTGATATTAAAATCGAAGGTCGTACTGTTATGACTTACGAAAAGAAGCAGGCAGTTGAAGATGCCGAGCAGGCGATTGCGGCTATTGAGGATGCTACGGTTATCGAGAGTGATACAGAAATGGCTGCTGTTGAAGAGCCAGTAAGCGAAGAGGCAGAGGTAATTGAAACAGTTGTCGCGTCTTCCGGTATTCCTACACCAGTTAGTAAGCCTGAAATCGCGACGAGTTCTGCTGAATTGAATAAGACAGAACCTGCGGCAGGGCTTGAGAAGACGGCTACGTCGTCGGCAGTGGCTATTCAGACGGGTGGTAACTATTACGTTCAGTTTGCTAGTTTAAAGTCCGATGCAGATGCGCGTAATGCATGGTCTGACCTGCAAGGTGAGTTTGCGTTTTTAAAGCCGTTGTCTTTGCGTGTGCAGCAGGCCGATTTAGGCGCGCGCGGTACATTCTATCGCGTACAAGCTGGGCCGATTACCGAAGCGTCAGCACGAAATATCTGTGCCCAAGTAGAAGAAAAAAGATCAGGAGGCTGTCTTGTTATCAAACCTTAATCCCGAGACGCCACCGCTGCCGGTTATTTTTGGTATTGAAGGCGAGAAGCTGACAGCTGCCGAGAAGAAATTTTTCAAAGAAGTAAACCCGACCGGGTTTATTTTGTTTAAGCGCAATTGCAAAGATCCGAAGCAATTAAAGAAGCTGACCGCTGATTTGCAGAAACTATTGGGGCGTGAAGTTCCTATCCTGATTGATCAGGAAGGCGGCCGAGTGCAACGTATGTGCCCGCCAGAGTGGAAGCAATACGAGCCAATGGAAAGCTACGGCGATGATTTCCTGCGAGATTTCTCTAAAGGCCGTAAGGCTCTGCAAGAAGTAACGCAGTCTATGTCTGCTGAATTGGCTGATGCGGGTGTTAATGTGAATTGTGCGCCTGTGCTGGATGTCCAGTTCCCTGAAACACATCAGGCGATTGGTGATCGTGCCTTTTCAAATGACCCCGAGGTTGTTTCTATTCTTGGTATCACAATGAGCGAAGAGTTTTTGAAACACGGTATTGTGCCTGTAATCAAGCATTTGCCGGGTCAAGGTCGTGCTAATCAGGATAGCCATAAGGATTTGCCTGTTGTTACGGCAGAGCTGAAAGACTTGCGCAAATCTGATTTCGAGCCGTTCCGTGAATTGCTGACCAAGGCGTTCTCTGAAGCGGTATGGGGTATGGTATCGCACATCATTTATCAAGAGCTTGATGAGCGCGCCCCTGCGTCATGTTCTCGCCGCGTTATTCATGAAACAATCCGCGGTGATATTGGTTTTAAAGGTCTTTTGCTGAGTGATGATATCAGCATGGGAGCTCTGGATAGCATCGGTAATGTTGCACAGCGAGCAGAGAAGGTTTTGCGTTCGGGCTGTGATATAGCCCTGCATTGCAATGGCGATCTGGAAGAGATGAAAGCCATCGCTCAACGTTTGAAACATCAAAAGATGACAAACGAGGCCGTAATGCGCTATAACCGCACGGTTGAATGGCTTCAGACGAATTTGAAGCCTTAAATTTAAGCCGCTAGAGGCTTGTTTTAGGTGATGGCCTACCGTGTAGGTCAGTCCCCTTATTTTTAGAATACCATGACTGACGTGTTGTTTGAGGAAGATCCGCCGCGTGAGGTGCTGCCAGAAGGGGAGCACGACGCAGATGCGCTTTTGCTGAACATCGATGGGTTTGAAGGGCCGATCGATGTGCTTCTGAATCTTGCACGTGACCAGAAGGTTGATCTTACCAAAGTATCCATTCTTCAACTAGCCCGCCAATATCTGACATTTATTGATCGTGCGCAGGAACTGCGACTTGATCTAGCGGCTGAATATCTGGTGATGGCCGCTTGGCTTGCTTATTTGAAGTCCCGCTTATTGCTGCCCAAGGAAAATGACGGCGAAGAAGTCGACGCCGAGACAATGGCGGAAGCGCTGCAATTCCAGTTGCGCCGTTTGGAAGCCATGCAGCAGGCATCTGAAGAGTTATTCGGTTTGCCGCAGCTAGGACAGGATATCTTCCCGCGCGGTATGCCCGAGGGCCTGACGACGAAGATGGATACGACTTATGATGCCTCGCTCTATGATCTGCTAAAAAGCTACGGTGATATCGAGCGCCGTCAGGAGTTTACGAATTACGAGCTGCCGACATTCTCGCTTATGAGTATGGAAGTCGCTATGCAGCGCATGACCAAGATGCTTGGTAAGTTGCCGCGCAAGGGGCCTTGGAGCGTGTGGACGACATTGACTAGTTTTATTCCTGAAGGTGTTCGGGATAAGCTGTATGTGCGATCTGCCATGGCGTCATGTTTTACCGTGGGGTTAGAGCTTGCCAAGCAGGGCAAGGTGGAAATTAAGCAAGATGGCCTGTTTAGGCCTATCTATCTGCGGGCTGCGGTTGATCGTCTGGAAGAAGACGATGAAGAAGATGAAACAGGGCAGGATAACGCACAAACTGAAGAAACTGCCGAGGTGGAACATGACACAGGAACTTGATCAGAAAATGCAGGAGGCGCTTGAGTCGTCATTGGCGTTTGTTAAAGAGGCCGCGCAGCTAAAGCAGGTTTTGCGCAAGACAAGCCCGATCGGGCTGGAGCGCAAAGAAAACTCGGCGGAGCATTCTTGGCATCTGGCGGTCATGGCGATGGTACTGTCAGATCATGCGAATGAAGATATTGATCTGAACAAGGTTGTGCGGATGCTGCTGGTTCATGATCTGCCCGAAGTTTATGCGGATGACGTGTTTATCTATGACCGCACTGAAGAGCACACTGTGAAA
>Ga0208570_1000406_pt1 | contig 16380 bp, 2 predicted proteins | sample DeeseametaMP1202_FD_184192 | JGI IMG/M metagenome (GOLD analysis project Ga0208570, IMG submission 184192) | Marine microbial communities from the Deep Indian Ocean - MP1202 (SPAdes) | ecosystem: Environmental > Aquatic > Marine > Oceanic | place: South Indian Ocean | collected 2011-03-08
CATGTATTTATTTTGTGGAATAATTTGTCCGCGATATTTCCAGGCAACCTTGCTCAAAACAGGCAAAAACCTTGGACTTTTGAATGAGTTCCCAATTCCCTGCTGCAAGGCAAAAGCCTGCAAAGCTTGAATTATTGCTTCCACTCCAAGTGAACCGGGCATAACTGGATCCCCGTGAAAATGACAAGGGAAAAACCAGTCTTCCGGATTGACTTCTTTGCGTGCATAAACATAGCCCTTGCTGAATTTTCCGCCTTCCGGTACGATCCGGATTATATCAGAAAAACTGAGTTGTCCGGAACACAAATGAAAATGAGGATGCTCAGGTTTTTCGCCCAAAACCTTCCGGAAATCAACGGAATTCAAATCAAGTAAAATTGAAGAGTCAGACGCGTTTTCATCAATCCACGGAACCCCTTTTTTACCTCCGTCTAAACCAACTTGAGCAGCCAATGACTCGCCGGTAAAATAGCCAAACATTGTATCACCCTCAAAAAATATTTGTCCATCACAGCTCAAAGAAAAACGATGCGTTTGAATGATAGTGTTTCCGGAGGCAACCGTGGTTAGTAACTTGACTTCATTCAAAACCGTTTTTCCGCGTAAATCCGGATTCCTGAGTAAAGTTCCGTTTCCGTCAAGGTTGCGGTAATACAAGTCAAGTTCCGGATAAGTCAAAATTGCTCCGGAATGAGTTGAAATAAAACCGCACGGTTGTAAAGCAATTTCCATCAAAACGGAATACGGCATGTTTTCAGGATAAGAATTATTACGAAAGAACCAGGCATCTTCAGGAACGTCATATTCACTGACCAAGGTCATCGTCTTATCAAACTCCATCCTTTTACCGTGCAGATCATAGACTCGCGAAATTAGCTGCAATTCGCCATTGGGATTTCGCTGCATGGAACGGCCTTTGTAGATGGCAAATTCGGAACCGAAACATTTTTCCACATCTCCCAAAGCAAATTCCCAAATCATCTGTTCGTCTGCAGCAAGCTGCCTGTCACTAGTTTCCGGCACTTGAATATTAGAATCCGGTGTTTTGATTTCTCCACCGGAATATGCTTTGCGTTGGTTTTTAGAAACACGAAGCAAATTGCCGCCGCCTGAGCTTCCGGTTTTTTCCGCCAGTTGAACTCCCAGGTCTCGAAAATCAACCACGATTCTGTCGCCAACCAAAATATCGATGTCTGCAATTGCATACGGATGTGGCTCCAAACCGATCTCTTTGATTTCAACCCGATAGGTCATTTTAGGATCACCTGGAATCACCTGCCCCCGGCAACGCACAATTTGCGGCAACCCATGAATCGGTTGAAATGTTGCGTCCTCCACTAAGGTTTGCAACCCCAGATGAAGAAGAAAAAACTGAAGCAGCTGTACACAGCCTTCTGCCATCAGGGATCCAGCCATAACCGGATCATCCTTAAAATGACATGGGAAATACCAGTCATCCGGAGCTAAATCTTTTTCTGCAACTATGTATCCCAGACCATACGGACCACCATGCGGCTCTACTGACATAATTCTGTCTGACATCAAAAACTGATCCGGTGCATTTTTTAATGATGGATTTTTCCCCTGCTGATTATATTCCGGACCAAAACATCCGGCAGGATTTCCGGCTGAAATCTCGAGTAATTCTTGTCGAGTAAATGTTGTTTTTGTACAGTGAAGAAGCGGCGGGAATTTGATTTTATCCGCTTTTTCTTTGAGCTCTAATTCCTGTGCTGTATGAATCACACCTTTGCCCTGAGATAAATCTTCATCTGAGAAAAATCCCGCACAGCCGTTATCCATCCTGAGTACCATTTTGTTGCCGACAAAACACTCATAATTAAAAAAGAACAGCAAATTCTGATCATGTTTTGCAAACGAATTGATAGATATTTCGTAGCGCAAAGTTTGTCCTTCAAGCGGCATGTCGTCAAGGTATGTCAATGTACAATCCAGTAGTCGGTAAACTTGCTCACCTTTGCAGTCAAAATCAATACCCAAATAACTGATCAGCATCAAATCACATTGTCCGGACTCTACTGCAACTGCCCACGGAATTTGACCGTCAGTTGTGTACCACGCGTTTTCTGGAATGTCGTATTCTGTGGTGATCGTTGAAGGCTTGAACTCTCCAAGTTTTGCGTCAAGCTGTGTCACACGGCTGACCAGTAAATATGGTTCCATCGGTAATCGCACACAGCGTCGGTAGGAATCAATTTCAGCATATTCGGCACCAAAAACATTGGCAATGCTGCCGCCTGCAAGTTCCAGTAAATCATGATAGTCAAAAATGCAGGGTTTTGTTTGTGGTACAGGTTGCTGTGTCTCCGGTGTCGTTTTTTGAGAAACTGTATGTTGAAAAGTATTGGAAACTGAAATTCCTTTTGTGTTCGTATTTGAACTGATCAATTCTGCCAGCTGACGCATTCCATGCTGTCGAACATTCAAAAATGCTGAGTGTGCCGAATTTCGGTGAGAACCGTATTCACCCGGAAATGGTGAAAAAGAGGAAACAGAAACATTCCCCGGTGCGTAGTCCGGGGCTACCAAATTTGAATATGCACGGCCAGACGTGCTCACACTTTGAAACTCTGAAACTTTGAAACTTTGAAACTCAGTGCCTTGATGCCTTAGTGCCTTAGTGCCTTTAAAAAGTTTATCAGCACCTTTTTCAAAAACTTGCTGAACTGGAGTGCCTCCAAGTTTGATAGTCTGCATAAGTTGTTTTTCCGCTTGGACAGGCTGGGACGGGAAAAGCGCTTCCAGCTTAACCGGAACTCGGTGACTTATCAGACTGGACAAAGCCTGAAGAATCATTTCTCTGTTGTCAGTACCCTTACGGTTAACACTGATCGAAAGGTGAGGCCGTTTATCCAAAGTTTTACTGATCCACTTTGAGCAGGTTGTTCGAGGTCCTAAATCCACAAAAATACGGGCTCCATCTGCATAAACTTTTTCGATGAGACGACTATAATCCACGGTTTTTCCGTAAATGGTAGCAACATTGTGCGCCAATGTTTTGCTGTCTAATTTTGAAACTTCATAATCGATTGCAGAATAAAAATCAATATCCGGACATTTAACAACTTTATCTGTGTGAACACGTTTAATTTCTTCATATTCTGTTTTGACCGGCTCACAGTGCACCACATCTGTGACCGGAATTGGATGTACAGGCCGTCCCAGTTGCTGAATCACACGCTCACAAGCTGTCGGTTCGCCTGCAATCACAACTTCTTCCGGCGTGTTGATCAAAATCAGATAAACATGCGCTTCGTTTTCTACTTCATGCTGTACAATTTGTGGAGAAAGCTGGAGAGAATAACATCCCCAAAGTGGTTTTTGTCTAAATTCATCAGGTCCCAAATCCCAGGCTTCACGTACTGCATTCATGGGTCCGGCCAACCTTTCTTCAAAAAGCTTGGATCTATTCAGAATGTCGCTCATATTTGACATGCTTTCCCACACTCCAAGTCCATACAGCATAGAAATTTCGCCCATGCTGTAACCGAACGCTATGTCCGGTTCAAGACCAAAGCCTTTGCGCATAACATGTGTATTCAACACTGCAGAGCTGACTCCGCTTTCAAACATTGCAATAGGAGTGTGGATAAAATCTTTCTGCAACTCCGTTACTTCCGCATCAGTCAAGCGTTCCAAGGTTCGGGGATACAGCCGCCGTTCCTGGAGAAGTTCCCCCAAATAATTACTTCCCCTCCGTTTATCTGCGGGGCCGGTCTGATTCAGGTACTGTTCATCCAACTCGTGTAGACCCGGAAACATTTGAAACAAAGAACGTCCACAATCGACATACGCACTAAAACCTCCCGGATAAGTGAAAGCAACCTTCCCCTCCCGCGATAAAGGTGATGCAGTAAAATAACTGCCACGTGGAGAATTCCAATCACCGCTGCCGGTAAAAGAAGTTTCAATTCCGGATTTTGCTGCATCAATTTCTTTTTGCAGTTCATCACGACTAGAGCCGATCAGTACTGCCGCAAATTTTTCTTCATTATTATTTGAACGCACATAATATTGGTAAGCAAGAGATGCCGGTTCTTTGCCGGAAAGCAAATCTTTTTCTAATTCAAGCAGCCCTTTGCTGATTGCGGATTTTTCCTGCCCTGTCACAAGAAACAAATTCAAGTCGCCAGATTCGGCAACTTTAATTGTTTGACGTAATTCGGGTGATGCTTCCGAAAGAATCAGATGTGAACAAATATTGTCTATGCCCAAACTGCTGACGGCTGCATGTCTTTGTTTAATTCCCGATTGGATCAGCCATGGACGAGATTCCACCGGAACATAAAACTGTTTTGCGGACTGCAGTTCTGTTTTGGGTGACTTCCACTCAGGAACTCCGGGAATGAAACGATGGTGCAGGCAAAGCGCAGCCTTAATCAAACTTGCCATTCCGGATGCTGCAAAAGTATGCCCCACATTTGACTTGATGCTTCCCAAAGCACAACCTGCGTCAACTTTAGCATAAGCTTGAGCCAACCCGCTCATTTCTGCGGAATCTTCAACAGTGTTTCCGCTGCCGAAAACTTCGAGCATTCCAATCTCACCAGCCGAGACATTTGCCTCTGTTAAAGCCTGATTTGCGGCGTTTTCAACCGATTCTGGAGTTAAACCAGTTGAGAAAGCTATTGAATCAACTGTTGCAAAAATTTGTTCATCATCCTTTTTTGCTGATTCTACACTTTTTAAAATAACCGTCCCGGCCCCTTCTCCGATCAACCAGCCGTCGGCATTCTTGTCAAAACTTAGCGTAGCCTTGTCGGAATTCAGGGGTAAATTTCTTTTACGCAACAAAACTTGTTCCGGACTACCCGCAAGATCAACAGCTGTTACGACTACTGCATCAACATTATCTTCAAGCAACAAGATTTGCGCAATTTCGAGTGCTCTCAGAACTGAGTTTTCTTCAGCTGAAATTGTCATTGCAGGACCAGAAAAATCCCAGAGTGATGATATCCTGGTTGCCATTATGTTACCGATAAAACTCGTAAAGCGGTTAATTGGCACTTCCTCCAGCAAACTGTTCCTGGCCAGAATGATCAAATCTTTTCGTTCCTCGTCACTCAAAACAATTCCTGCTGCTTGCAAGCTGTCTTGAATTTGTGTAGAAAGATTAACCCGTCCCCTGAACCGGTGAATTTCAAGTTCAGTTTCCATGGCTACCAGTACCGCAACATTTTGACCTTCGCCTAATTTTGTTTTTTTAATTGCCCGGTCTGTTACTTCCAGCGTCAATAATTGTTGAGGTATCAAACGTTCTTTTGGGTTGGGCTGCAATTTGAAACGCAGAAAATCCATTTCAAATGATTCAAGCCATGCACCCTGAGGATGATTCTTTAATTCCGGATGCTGCTCAAAACCTTTCCAGCGCTCCGGCGGAAGAGAACGGAAGTGCTGCTTGTTGTCATATATCGTTTGATAAAATTCATGCAATCCTTTGCATCCGCCAAAAATTGCTTCCATACCGACAATTGCCATGATCTGTGAATTTTGAGTTTTTGGAAAATCAATTCGCTTAGAAGCCTTAACTCCTGACTCAAAAATAAGGTGGGCATTTGTTCCTCCAAAACCAAAAGCACTCACTGCAGCCCTGCGATCCTTTCGATTGTGTGGCCACACTGCGGTTTTTTGGACGATTTGTTTTTCAGAAACACCTCCATTTTTGGAAGTCATTGCAGCTTTAACACCCCTGGTTGCAGGTATTTCTCCATGTTGGAGTGCTAAAATAACTTTTATCATTCCGCCCATTCCTGCGGCAGTCAGCATATGACCCAAGTTTGATTTTGCAGAACCAATTAGCGGTTTAATTTTCTTTACTTCAGGAAGGTCCGGAGACGCAAAAAATTGTTCCATTGAGTCCAATTCTACTTTGTCGCCCAGAGGAGTTCCAGTAGCATGACATTCGATATAGTCAATTTTTTCTGGAGGAACTTTCGAGGATTCGTAAGCACGTTGATAGGCCAGAACCTGGCCCTTGGAATTCGGACTTAGCACAAATTGGCCCCGTCCGTCATTAGACAAACCAATTCCGGATATTACCGCATGAATTTTGTCAGCATCACGCTCTGCATCACACAAACGTTTGAGAACAAACATTCCTGCTCCCTGGCTGGCAAGCAACCCTCCAGAGTTATTATCAAGTGGATTGAAAGTCTGAGGAGATTCCGGAAAGGCCTGAAAGATCGAAAAACCCATATTCACAAAAAACGGATCCGCGGCACTTACCGCTCCGGCCAGCATTAAATCGGTTTTTCCAGAGTGCAGATAATGACAGGCAAGCGCGACTGCATACAATGATGACGCACAAGCAGCATCCAGCACTAAACTTCGGGCAGACAAACCCAATGCTTGTGAAACAACTGCTGCAGGAAGTCCGGAAATATGTGAATTCAGCTGAGCATTATCTGTTTCTGCAGCAAATGAACCTAAGTTGAAATCAGGACGATTCAGCACTTTCTGCAGATGAGGCTCAATCACTTTTTGGTACAAAGGCAGTAGTATATGATTGGATGCTTTGGTTGGAAAAGACAGGTTACCCAGTACTATGCCACATTCTTTAAGTATCTTGGTGTTTTCGATATAACCACTGTCACGCAACGCTTCACGAGCCACGTGAAGAGGCCATTGAAATGTTGCTCCCAGTTTTTCGATGGTTTCTGCAGACAGTAGATAACCATCTGGATCCATTTTAAAATCATTAATATAACCACCGCGTGCACAATAATATTTATCCGGAGTCCCTTTTTTCTCTGCAAAAAATCGGGACGGATCCGCATCCATGTCTGCGGCAGCGGCGGAGGTACATGAATCTTTTTCCTGCAGTAAATTTTTCCAGTAATCTTCGGGGGTTTTTGCCTCAGGAAAGAGGCATGACAGGCCGATAACGGCAATAGGTTGCATTTATTTATTGATTTCCAATTTGCTTTCTGTGTTGTTCTTTTCAGCTAGCCAATAAATTATTTTTGTCAATGTATGAAGAACCTCTAAAAAGAAAAAATAACACACTTGTATGTCATTCCCGCGAAAACTGGAATCCATTGCTTCAGACACTTACAAGTTTCTGGATTCCCGCTTTGGCGAGAATAACAATTATTTTCGACACAAACCAAACCCCGAAACGGAGTTCGGGGCTACCAACTTTGTAGGGGCACGGTGAGCTTTGTACGAGAACAGCCCTCTAAGTACGGGCACGGTGCGACGTGACCATACTTTGAATCCTTGAAACTTCTTTTGCTATTTTACTCAGTGGCTTAGTGTCTTCTTTTACTTTGAAACTCTGAAACTCTATTTTAGTTATTTTTTCCAAATAATGCATTTAAGGACTTACTTAGAGTAACTTCTGAACCCAACATTCGTGTATATAATAAGCCCTGCTCATCATGTAAAAACAGGTTTGCGTTGAGAGTAGAAGCAGAACTTTTATTGACACTCATACTTAGAAAAAATCTTGTTGCAGGTTCCACGTTGCGGAAATGTTCCAGCAGATCTGTTTTAAGGGGAAGGCTGCCGGATTGATGAAAACGCCAGGCCCAAATCAACATGGCCTGAAAAGCAAGGTCTGCTGCAAATGGATTGAAATCACTGGTTGCAAATTGTCCTTGTTCTGCAGCAGAAACATCCGGCAGTCTGCATTCGAGAGTCAAACCCTGCTCACCAATATTCAGCACCTGTTCTATTCCCTGAAATTTTGGTCCATGAAACAAAGTGCCATCCTGATAAAAAGTTGAACCAGGCAGATTGTGTGAGTTACTCATATCAATCCGGTCATGCAGCGGTGCCTCCGGAACCTGCTGAACCATGCGAACTTTAGTACTGTAATGAAAACGGGGAAGTTTTTTGCTGCCGCTTTCAGATCCAGAGAGACTGGAAACCTTTACTTCAACATCCGTAAAATTTCCGTTTAAACGTTCAATCTCCTGCAGTTCCAGTATGTATTCGGCAGCCAGGGATTCATCAAATTTTACTCCATTCAGTACTTTAAAGTTTTCACAGTTGGACAGCCTGAACCCAGGCAATTCCTGTGCACATACATCAACCATCCAGGCCATTGCATGGACGGCAGGCAAAACAGGATTTTTACCAATTTTATGATCCTGAAAAACCGGACTTTCTTCCAAATTAACTCTTCGGGATATTTTCCATTTTCGCATACCTTTTTCCGGTTCACCTGGAACCACCATTGAATTTCCAATCAGTACAATCGGATTCTCCTGACCTGCAGATGTAACCTCTTCTACAAACACACGGGTTCCGTCTTCAACAGAAATTACTTCAACGTTACGCTCCTCAAATAGCCTTTTTAATTCTGGAGTAACCATTCCGCCTTCCCATGGTCCCCAATTGAAGGATGTAACATGGCATTTTGGATTATTTTTCTTGAATAAAAGTGCAATCCGGTTTAGAGCCTCATTGGCAACGGCATAATCCGACTGTCCGGCATTACCGTAAAAACCAGCGGCAGATGAAAACAACAGCAGATGAGTTAATTTTTTTGGATTTATGCTTTTCAAAAGAGCATCAATCCCGTTTATTTTGGTGGAGCAGACTGCATCAAAATCGTCGCTGGTTTTTTTCTCAATCAGCTTATCTGCCAAAACACCTGCACCATGAATAATTCCAGTCACCGGACCAATTTTTTTAACAACCGGAGCAATTGCCGTTTTCAACTTTTTTGCATCAGTTACATCTGCACTGACATATTCCGCATTTCCGCCGGCATTGCTGATGCGTTCCAAATTTTTCCGGATGTCCCGGCCCGCTTCCACTTTTCCAACCAGTTGATTTACTTTTGCAGGAGTCGGTTTTTCTCCAGAATCAACCAGTGACTTCATGGCCGCCTGCTTGAGTTTTGTCTTATCTTCATCAACTCCTTTGGCCCATTCCGGTTCATCTTCAATGGTAGAGCGACCCAGCAGGATGAAACTGCAGGGCTGCGTTTGAGCGAGTTTAGCAACACATTCTGCTGTAACTCCTCTTGCACCGCCACTGACCAAAAATACAGATTTTTTTGTTAAAGATTTACTGCTGTTTTTAGTTGTTAAATCTCGAATAATTTTTGGTTGAACTGTCATTCGCCTGGTACCGGACTTTCCTGATCCGGAATAGCCAACCTCCTTGATCCGCAAATCCGGATCGAGAAGTTCCTGTAAAATACAGCTTGCTCCAGTATCTGCGGTAAGCTCCGGCTGCAAATCCACAAAACGGCAAAAAACATCCGGCCACTCTACACCTGCTGTTTTAATCAATCCTGAAAGTCCACTGCCAACTGCACCAAACTGTCCGGATCCCATTCCAAGTTCACCATCAAGACGGGTTACTGCCAGGAAATGGCTGCGACTTGAATCAGATTTTCCGGCTTCATTCAGGAAAGTGCAAACATTTTTTGCAGTGAGAAATGCCTGCTTGAGAAAAGCATTGGCACCATCTTCCAGCTTTGATTCAGCAGGTGCTGAAGAAGCAGGGTGAAGATGAATGAATCCACCGATATTTCCGCGTTTTTCTGTCAGGGATTTGAGTGATGTTTCTAGTTCAGATTCTGCTGAAGAAGACAGTTCAATTAGTGGAATTTCTTTGGCAAAGGGTTTTCGCTTCTTTTTTACAAGTTCAGAAATACCCGAGAAACGCAAAATCACAGGTGACCATCCTTGTTCACTTAAAGCTTTTGCCAGAACCGGTGCCAATGAAGAACCGTCGTCTGTGATCAAACAAAGGGGATTTTCAGGAAGTTCCGCATGCAGTACATCCGGTGGAGCCAGCGGTACCACATGAGCTAAACCAAGGGTGACTTGATGCTCTGGAACTGAGAATTCAGATTTTGGGTTCAGGAGTTTTTTTTTACAGAGTCGGAATCTGTTGAAACAGGTGCAGGAATAATAGTTGTTCCTGCAGTCTCTGATGGAGCAAGTGAACTCAAATGATCAACAATTTCCTTCAGTGTCCGCAGTTCACTCATTTCACTACCTCTGACCTGCGGTAAATGGGGAAGCTGTTCCTGCAGAGACCACATAATTTCGACACGCTTAATTGAATCAATACCAAGGTCTGCTTCCATGTCCATACCCAGTTCAAGCATTTCTGCAGGATAACCCGTTTTTTCACCGATGATAGCCAAGAGAGCGGGAGCTATCTCACCGGGAACGGGGTCTGATGAAACTGCCCCACTGCCGTTTCCATTTCCGCCTGGAGAACCTGCACTTACCGATAAAGGTGCCGGCTCGAGATCAAGATTTGATTTTTGAACGACATCTTTTCCACCGAACGCAGGTAAAAGTGATTTGATGTGCTCGATAATTTGACCGACCGTCCTAAGTTCCGCAACTTCGTTTGCACCAATCTGCGGTAAATCCTCAAATTGTTCCTGCAGCGACCACATTATTTCAACACGCTTGATTGAATCAATACCAAGGTCTGCTTCCAAGTCCATGTTCAGTTCCAGCATTTCTGTAGGATAACCAGTTTTTTCACTGATAATTGACATAAAAACCGGACCGGGATCCTGACCAGTGTCTGGTGTTGGATTTTGAGTGTTTAGTTCTGAATCTGGAATTGCGACAGTAGACGGGATTTCTCTTGAAGCTTCAGAAACATCTCTGCCAATTTTACTCTTTAAGTGATCAATAATTTGACCAAGTGTACGCATTTCAGCAAGTTCATCTCCTGGGACTTCCGGCAATTCAGGAATCTTATCCTTAACCGCCCCAAGAATTTCTACACGTTTGATTGAATCAATGCCAAGGTCTGACTCCATGTCCATTCCAGGTTCCAGCATCTCCAGTGGATAGCCCGTTTTTTCGCCGACAATAGCCATCATTGCCGCAGTGATATCTTCTGCGGAAACTCCCGAGCTTGAAGCCGCAGATGCAGCAGCAGTAATTTCACTTGTAAGCGTGCCTGCAGTTTGTAGGGCAGAATCATCTGTACCCAATTTGCTCTGCAGATGCGCAACAATTTCGCCAAGGGTCCTCATTTCGGCCAAATCATCACCAGGAACTTCCGGCAATGCAGGAATTTTATCCTGAACCGCTCCAAGAATCTCTACACGTTTGATCGAATCAATGCCTAAGTCTGATTCCAAGTCCATTCCAAGTTCCAGCATTTCCTGTGGATAACCCGTTTTTTCGCTGACAATAGCCATCATTGCGACAGTGACTTCTTCAGTAGAAACTGCAGATGTTGCAGCTGGAAGCGGAACTGGCTGTACTTGAGCAGAAATTGCTGCCGGAATTGGTGCAGAAACGACCGGCGCTGGTACAGGAACAGCTGCTGTTGTAGCTGGAAGCGGAACTGGCTGTACTTTAGTAGAAATTGCTGCCGGAATTGGTGCAGAAACTACCGGCGCTGCAGAAAATTGCTGACCGGGACCTCCCAGCTGCAGTTCAGTGATCTTTAAAGCAGATTGAGTCTGTTCTGACTGCTGATTCAAGTATTGTTCATGTACCCGTAATGTTTCACTTTGGTGTGTATGAAACATCTGCATCTGCTGATCAACTTCAGGAGGATAAGCTGCACCCTGTGAAGCCAACTCTATCCTCTGCTGCATCAATTGGTAAACGGTTCGCGCATACTCAGCCTGCTGATCTAAATATTGCCGATGAACCTGCAAAGTTTCATTTTGATGCTGGTAAAAACCTGACAGACTTTTCTCCATTGTTTCGAGGGGTTTGGTCGGAGCAGGAGATTGCTGAGAAGGAGGTTGTTGATTACTCATTGTAGAAATATTTGCTGGTCTTTGTTTTGCTGGTTCAGTTTTCAGTTTTAAAGAAGCATCAAACAACTGTTGATTGCCCGTAGCTGTCTGCAAACCGGAAGTACCTGAAACAGGAGAACTTGTGCCAGTAGAAGTAGAAGGTGAGGGAACTGAGCCGGAATTGGAAATGGAAGCAGCAGGACTACTAACCTGAAAACCGTCATTTAAAGTATTTTCAAATTCCTGACGAGTTGCTTCGCTGACATAATTTGTACCGTTCAAACGAACATTCATTGCCGACTTTGTTATCGGTGCTTCCTGAGAAGGTAGAGCAAATGGGTCAAATTTCTGTAAAGGCAATCCTATCACACAGAGTTTTACCATTGCTTCCCGGAGGAGTCGATCACTGTCTTTTTTTGGATTTTCATTTAGAGCAACGGCAGTGTATTCTTCTCCGGAAAGAATATTATCGACTAATTTGGTTAAAACGTTTTTTGGTCCAAATTCAATAAAAATTCGGCCGCCGGCCTGGTGGATATTTTCAATTTCTTCACGAAACCTGACCGAATTGAGAATATGTGATTCCAGTTGTTTTTGAATTGTTTTTGCTGTTGCAGGATATGCTTTTGCAGTTGCATTTGAATAAACCGGAATTTGCGGCTTGTTAAATTTTACCGAGCGGATAGCTTTTGCAAATGGTTTTTGCGCATGTCCCACCAGCGGAGTGTGAAATGCGGCAGATACCGGAAGTTTCACAACCGTGTACTTTTTTACTTTGAGGGCATCATGTGCTTGTAAAATATCTGCGGTTGGTCCTCCAAGCACAACCTGTTTTTTGGAGTTCAAATTTGCCATTACTACGTCTGGAAACTCAGTGAGATCTGCTTCAAGTTTCTCAACCTCTCCCATGACGGCCAACATACTTCCGGCATCAAAATCTGGATCATCCGGAGCTGCCATTGCCTGCCCCCTGGCGTAGGCCAATTTGTAATAATCATCTTCGGCAATCACTCCAGCGGCCCAAAGTGCAGTCAGTTCGCCGAAACTGTGGCCGGCCGCAAAATCTATTTGAAGTCCTGCATCACGAGCTATCCGGAGCAGTCCGGCACTGATTCCGCCAATTGCAGGCTGCACATTTTCGGTTAGCTGCAGCTGTGCCTGCTGGGCTTCAAGTTCTTCATCTTCAAAAACTGCAATTGGAAATACTAAATCAGATAAGGGCCTGGCAGCGGCAGCAGACTTTCCGTTTTTTCCTGTAAAAAGCTTATCCAGTGCACTAAAAGGAGCTGCCATGGCAGGAAAGTTAAAAAACAACTCCTTAGCCATGTTCATATATTGAGAACCCTGTCCGGAGAAAAGCGCGACTACTTTCCCTTTGGTTTCCAACGCCTTTTCGCGATATACGATTCCTTTTACGTTCCACTCTGTTTTGTCAGCTTTACTTTCCAGTGTGGAGATCGCCTGCCCAAGCAGTTCCACTGTGTTTTCCAGGGAATCTGTTACAAATCCCAACCGTGCATGTTTTTTGGGAATCGAATTTTCCCGTGAACTTTCAAGCAGTTGACTGTGACGCTGTTCTGCTCCTTCTGTCTCCAGTTCTGCCAGCAAATTGTTACAGGCTTTGTCCAGTTCTTTGGGAGTTGCTGCGGACAAAAACACAGTCTGAGATGTTATGTGCATCCGGAAGGGGCCGGAATGAACGTCCTGGAATTCTTCTAAAACATAATGAAAATTTGTTCCTCCAAAACCAAAAGCACTAACGCCCGCACGCCTGAGTTCTCCATCGGTGATCCAAGGCCGCGGTTCAGTATTCAGATAAAATGGAGTATTTTCTATACCAAGTTTTTTGCTGGGACGATCAATGTTGATGGAAGGAGGAAGAATTTTGTGGTGCAGGGCAAGTGCTGTTTTGATCAAACCGGCAATTCCCGCGGCAGCTTTTGTGTGACCAATTTGGGATTTAATACTGCCGAGAGCAATATGCTGATAATCCGGATAACAGGATTTTTCAGGTTTCTTTTCAGTAAAAACCTCTTTTAATCCTTCAAATTCTGCTACATCACCTGCAGCAGTTCCAGTACCGTGTGCCTCAAGCATCCCAATGCAGAGCGGTTCCACATTTGCGTCTTCATAAGCCCTGCGCAATGCTTTGGCCTGGCCTCCGGAACGTGGAGCATAAATACTTTTGAATTTTCCGTCGCTTGAGGTTCCAATCCCTTTTACAACTGCATAAATGCGGTCACCGTCCCGCTCGGCATCTTCCAAACGTTTGAGGACAACCATACCCAGTCCTTCACCTATCATCACGCCGCCTGAATCTTCATCGAAGGGTCTTGGATTTTCGCCCTTTGTGAAAGCAGGTGTTTTACTGAAACACAAGTACATCATAGGAGAGTTATCCGCGTCAACGCCGCCGGCAATCATCATGTCTGAGCGATATTCCAGCAAATCGCTGATAGCCATTTTCATGGCACTTAGTGAACTCGCACAGGCCGCATCAACCGTACAGTTTGTACCACCCAGGTTCAAACGGTTGGCAATGCGTCCGGCAATAACGTTTCCCAGCAAACCGGGAAATGAATTTTCCTCCCAGCGAACATAGGCTTTTTTCATCTTTTCAATTATTTGCCCTGTGTCACTTTCTGAAATTCCGCTGCGCCGCAAAACTTTTTCCCAGATTGGATACTGAAGCCGTGAAGTCAGAGAGCCAAGTAGCTTCATTCCGGATGTTACACCAAGTATCACGCCAGTTGCGTCAAGTACCTCGTCACTTGTTTCTCCATAACCGGCGTCCTTCATCGCAGATTTTGCAACCAGCAGTCCCAGCAGTTGAGTAACATCTGTCACTTCCAGAATGTTTGGTGGAATTCCAAACTCCATTGGATTAAAATCAATGTCCGGGATAAAACCGCCACGCTTGCAGTACGTTTTGTCTGGAGCTTCAGAATCAATATCGTAATAATCTTCAATGTTCCAGCGTGACTTTGGAATATCAATGATGCTGTCGATTTTATTGATGATGTTATCCCAGTACTGATGCAAATTTGGAGCATCGGGAAACAATGCAGACATGCCGACAATCGCAATTGGGCGGTTGTACATTCTGGCATTAATCATGTTTTGTGGTTCTGTCTGGCGGGAGGATTTGGCGGTCATTCTTTTTTCAGTGCTGGTGACTTTCTAATGTGTTCCGGGCTGTGTATCCGCAAAGTATTTTGGTCCCAGTATCTAAAAAATAGCAGGAAGCCTTGACGCAGGAGTTTATAACACCTTCAAGCTTCATGCCGAATATAGCATAAATAAACTGTATAAGTCTATGATTTTAACGTTAAAGGGCTTTCTGTTGCAAGTTCTTCCTGATTAGAGCTGGGTTATAATTATGTTTCAGTAAAAATTCCTTGAAATTCTAAACAAAATCGTTTAACTTTAACTTACCAAATTAAAGCTGATTATGTTCCCCAATAGCTCAGTTGGTAGAGCAGATGACTGTTAATCATCGGGTCGCTGGTTCGAGTCCGGCTTGGGGAGCCAGCTTTTGCAACGAATTACTAATTTTCACTACTTACCGAAAAACCAAATTGTGCCATTTTTGTGCCAATTTGTTTTAAGAAGTCCCCAATTCTTCGTCAAATTTCTTCCTTTTAATTCCCGCATAAATACAGCTATATCGGTGTAATTTTATTATTTATTGGCACAAATTAGGCACATTATTTTTGTGCCATCTAATAAATTCAATAATATCAATAGTTAATAAATTAAACCCTATGATTGTATATCATAGTCTTGCAGTTTAGCCCTATTTATGGCAAACTATTCTCAGTTTTGAAGAATTATCCCTTAACATTATAAAAGAGGTATTATGGCACAAATTAGAGAAAGAACTCGCAAAAATGGGAAAAAATCTTTTCTTGTTCGGATCAGAATGAGGGGGGAACCGGAAGCAACTGCATCATTTGATAGACTTTCTGATGCTAGAATTTGGGCACAGCAAATCGAAACAGAAATGCGAGATGGTCGTTACATAAAAACAGCTGAAGCCCAGAAGCACACCGTAAGCGATTTAGTTGAACGTTATATCAGGGATGTTTTGCCAAGAAAGGTAAAAGTGGGAAGATTTTACGCCATTCAATTAGGGTGGTGGAAAAGACAAATAGGAGATGTGCTTCTTTCCGAATTGACCCCTGTTCTAATCTCTGAACATAGAGAGTTACTTTCACAAACTGAAACCATCCGAAAAACAAAAAAATCAAATGCAACGGTCAACAGATACTTAGCCGCACTAAGTACGGCTATTTCCACTGCCATCAATGAATGGGGATGGATGGAAGAAAACCCACTGCGTAAAGTATCAAAACTTAAAGAGCCAAGAGGGAGAGTTCGATATCTTTCAGATGAGGAACGTGAATTATTATTGATTGCTTGTAAGGAATCACATAATCCCGATCTATATTTGACAGTGATTTTAGCAATGAGCACTGGTGGGCGACAGTCTGAAATATGGGGATTGAGTTGGAAATGTGTTGACCTGAAGAATGGCTTCATCACATTTGAGGAAACAAAAAATGATGAACCCCGTAGTGTACCGCTTACAGGGCATGCTTTTGAATTGATGATGGAACGCTCCAAAGCCCCCCGAATTGACACTGACCTGGTATTTCCTTCCCGTGTCGATC
>Ga0208570_1000413_pt1 | contig 16152 bp, 18 predicted proteins | sample DeeseametaMP1202_FD_184192 | JGI IMG/M metagenome (GOLD analysis project Ga0208570, IMG submission 184192) | Marine microbial communities from the Deep Indian Ocean - MP1202 (SPAdes) | ecosystem: Environmental > Aquatic > Marine > Oceanic | place: South Indian Ocean | collected 2011-03-08
TTTTAGAGGAAAAACAAAAAGTACCAAAGAATACGTTTGGGGTGGTATAAAGCTTGGCGGCTTGGTTTCTGTCGGAATAGGAGGCCTTATTACCGTTATATTTTTAATTGATAGTCGCGGTGATGTGGGGGCGCTCCCCAGTATGTTTCTCTGGGGTGGATTATGGACTGTTTTTTCAAGTTTTTTTACAGTCCCGGCCGGTGCTCTATTAGGGTTTATCCGTGCAAAAGTTGCCGAAGGTAAAGCAGTGGAATATGTGATTGGCGATGGGGAATGGGTGATTGTTAAATGAAACGCCCTTGGCTCAAATAAAAATTCAAAAAGTAGAAAAAATTAGTAATCCCAATGGTAGTGGAAATATTTGTTCATATTGCCGTGAACCGATGAATTGGTATCAAACGACTTGTGGCCAATGTGGTAAAGTTTTAGGTCAAAAATATGTTTGTTGTCCTGACTGTGGTGAGCAGGCGTCTGTTAGAGAAAAATCTCCTGAATGTCACGTGAAGATACAGGCAGATTGGCAATATTTCCCGTCCTGCCGAACAGATTTAAAACAGGTAAATCAAACATGAAACGTCTATTAAAATATCTAGCTTTAAGCTTTGTTGGCCTTATTGCCCTAACGATTATTAGCTTTTATATATTGTTGTCAAAGTCATTGCCGGATCTGCCAAAACTGAATCAACCCACTAGTTCATTGGCAATATCGAATGTCACTGTCATTAATCCGATTGACAGTACAATTGTCTCTCATCAAACAGTATTAATAGAAAATGGCCGGATCATTTCGGTTGATGATACGGGTAGTAATACTCTTGCAGAATCGGTCACAAATATCGATGGCAATGGCAAATTCTTAATACCTGGATTTTGGGATATGCATTCTCATTTAAGACATCAATATGAACCATATTTGAGCATGCCACTATTTATTGCTAATGGTGTCTTCAATATCCGTGATATGGGTACTGATGTCAGCAATCAGCAAAACAACCAATGGCGTCGGCAAATTCTTGCGGGTGAGCTGATGGGACCTCGCGTGATGGGACAAGTTAGTGCAATTATTGGCCGCTTGAGGTCAAAAGCGGATGCTGATGCAATTATTGCTGATCTTGATTACAAGAAAAATGAATTCATCAAAATTACTAATGCACCACTGCGAGATCCGTTCTTTCGTTTGCTTGAACAGGCAAGAAAAAAAGGTATTACACTTGCTGGCCATAAACCACGTTCTGTTAAAGCTTTGGATGCCGTTAATGCCGGTATGAAAAGCATGGAGCATGCCCGTTATTTTCTGTTCGAATCGTTTCCAGGTGCGCCTGAGTTTCGTGAACGTTATCAAGCCTATTATAGCGGACAGGATACCGGTGGTGCAATTTACACAACTGAAGCGCGTCGTGCGATGATTGACAAGCATGATCCAGCAATGTTTTATGAACTGGTCAATGCAATGGTTGAGAATGAAACCTGGTTCTGTCCGACCCATATTACCCGTCGTTTTGATGCGTATGTTGATAATGATGCCTTTCGCAATGACCTTCGTTTGAAGTACATTAATAAATTTGAACAATTTAAATGGAATCTGGATGCGGGTGGTATGATTGATCGTGATCCCACTGAATTGGGTCGTAAGACCTATATGGATTTTTACAAGAAAGGACTGGAATTGACCGGTAAAGCGCATCAAGCTGGTCTGGCAATACTTACCGGTACAGATGCCAACGATAGTTATTGTTTTCCAGGTTTTAGTATACACGATGAGCTAGAGGAACTGGTTAAAGCAGGCCTCTCGCCAATGGATGCTCTGGTTACGGCGACAGTCAATCCGGCAATATATTTTGAGGTTTTAGCTGATTACGGCTCGATTGAAACAGGCAAAATTGCTGATATGATTTTATTAGATACCAATCCACTATATGATATTTCAAATACGAGTAAAATAAATGCAGTGATATTTAATGGTGTGTTATACTCACGAAGCGATTTGGATAAATGGCTATCTTTTGTTGAGGACAATGCGGCTTCCTGGAGTATTGCATTGAAAGTGATGTGGGAAGGCTAAATTTTATTTTATTTATTTCTCCTCTTTTTCAATGCTTTTCGAGTTATTTCTTTGAACCTGTTTTTGGTGTTTTTTCCAATACCTTCAGGTGGCAAGCTGTTGGAAATTTTAATTTTCTCCTCGGTTAGCAAAGGGACTGAAAATCCTTGTGTCGGCAGTTCGATTCTGTCCCGAGCCACAAAATAAAAAGCCTCCCGGCAGAATACGGGGGGCTTTTTATTTTATATCATTATTTATTTTTGGTAATCAAATACCCATAGTTTGATTATTTTAGTCCTGCATAAAACAGGAGGTTTACCCATGAATCGGATTTTAAAAGTAATAATGTTACCATTAATTGTTTCCAATCTTTTTGGGCAGGGAAAGAAAATATTCATTTCTGCCGATTTGGAAGGCGTAGTCGGCGTGGTTACCGGGGAGCAACTCGGTCCATCGGGTTTTGAGTATAACCGCTTTCGGGAATTTATGACTGCAGAAGTAAATGCAGCCATACAGGCCGCAAAAGATGCAGGAGCAACAGAAATTCTGGTTGCGGATTCTCATGGCAACGGACAGAATCTACTTATCGAAAAACTGCCGAAAGATGTGCAGGTGATCCGGTCTTGGCCCCGACCCCTGGGTATGATGGAAGGAATTGATGCCAGTTTTGACGGTGTCATTTTTACCGGGTACCACGCCAGTACAGATAATTTGGAAGGCGTTCGGGCCCATACTTTTTCCAGTTCTAAATTAACATCTGTAAAAGTAAATGGTCAGGTGATGACAGAAGGATCCTGGAATGCAGCCATTGCAGGGCATTTTGGTGTTCCAGTCATCATGGTTTCAGGCGATGATGCAGCAGTGAAGGAAGTAAAAAGCATCATCGGGAATATAGAGGGTGCCATCGTTAAGGAAAGTATCAGTTTTCATTCGGCCAAATCCCTTCATCCAGAAGCCGCCTATGATCTCATTGCAGAAAAAACAGCTTATGCCGTGAAAAATATTAAAAAATATAAACCATATAAAATTCGAGGGCCTATCACCGTTTCCATCACCTTTAAACATTACCAACCATCTCAGATTTTGGCATATCTGGATATGTTTAAACGTACTGGCTCACATACCATTGAATACAAAGCAAAGGATATGATAGAAGCATCCCACATCATACGGGTAGTTACAGGTTTTAACGGGGGGAAAACTTCCCCATAAAACAATAAATATTATCTTGTGGGAAAGTTATGAATGCACAAAGGAGAAAAATGATAATTATTGCAGAGTTATATCCTAATTTATTGAATGGGTAAACCCCTATTTTCCAATGATGCAGTTGTACTGGGTATTCTACTGGGTATTCTATCATTCGTATTTTTAACGGGTAGGAGCGAGCACCCATTTTGGAAAAAATTCTATAAATATGTACCCACACTGCTGCTCTGTTATTTTATACCATCCATTTTCAATTCATTGGGGATATTTTCTGGTGAGTCATCCAGACTTTATTTTGTTGCATCCCGATATTTATTACCCACCAGTTTAGTCCTGCTCACAATCAGTATTGATCTTCCCAGTATTATAAAATTAGGTCCCAAAGCGTTGGTCATGTTTTTCACGGGTACGGCAGGGATTATCATCGGGGGCCCCCTGGCAATTATGGTGGTATCAGTTTTTGCGCCGGATATTGTGGGTGGCGCAGGTCCAGAAGCCGTTTGGCGCGGCCTCACCACTGTGGCCGGCAGTTGGATAGGCGGCGGTGCGAACCAGGCAGCGATGAAAGAAATATTCAATGTGGGTGATGATTTATTTTCTGCCATGATTGCTGTAGATGTGATTGTAGCCAATATTTGGATGGCCTTTTTACTGTATGGTGCAGGAATTCATAAACAAATTGATGAAAAACTTCAAGCGGATACGTCTGCTATTTCTGAATTAAAGGAAAAAATTGAAGCTTATCGATCTCAAATAATGCGCATTCCTGATTTGACGGATACGATCAAATTGATGAGTGTGGGATTTGGAGTAACAGCCTTCGCCCATTTCGGATCTGATTTAATCGCACCATGGATTGCAGTAAATGCACCGGGCTTGGAGAAATTCAGCCTCACATCTGGATTCTTTTGGCTAATTGTTATATCCACCACTATTGCGTTGGGTTTATCCTTTACGCGGGCTAGGGAATTGGAGGGGATAGGCGCCTCTCGGTATGGGAGCGTATTTCTTTATGTGTTGGTTGCAACCATTGGGATGAAAATGGACCTGATGGCTATATTTGAAAACCCCGGCCTTTTTTTGGTGGGATTAATCTGGATGGCAATCCATGCCATTCTTTTAATTGGTGTGGCAAAACTAATAAAAGCGCCCTTTTTCTTTATGGCAGTGGGGAGTCAGGCAAACGTTGGCGGCGCTGCATCCGCACCGATTGTGGCTTCCGCATTTCATCCATCTCTGGCACCGGTGGGCGTTTTATTGGCAGTACTGGGCTATGCAGTAGGGACATATGGTGCATGGTTTTGTGGTATGTTGATGCAGGTCATTTCTCATTAAATCGGATATGAAATATTTTTATTTTAAATATGTGATTCTTTGATTCAGGATAGATTGGAGTGCTTCAACCTGGATAATGTAAGTCCCTGACGCCCAACCTTTTGGACCTAATATATAACGGTGAAATCCACTGGGTTTAAAGCCTAAATCTTTTTGCATCACTATGCGTCCTGTAATATTGTAAACGGTTATCTTTACTTGGCTTCCTTTTGGTATTTCAAAACGGATTTCTGCTGTTGGATTAAAAGGGTTTGGGAATGCAGGGTAGAGTTTAAATTCAGATGGAATTGCCGTTGGATGGTCAGTGGTCAGTGGAAAGTTAATCACCGGGATAGCATCGTAAGATTCTTCCAAAATTTGGGTCACCGTATTTACAGCCAAACCAAACCAATCCTGCATTATGGTGCTGTAAATTTGTCTGTAATCATGCTGAATAGAAATATTCCCAGCCCGGCTTAAGTCAGATAAATCCGGCTGGTTTCCAATAATATCTCCCCGGAGAGATGAACCATATAGAAAGGTAGGGCCTGCCGTTCCGTGATCGGTGCCCACAGAACCATTTTCCTTCACCCTTCGCCCAAATTCTGATGTCGTGACCACCAGAACCTTATCCAGTAATCCCTGGCCGCCCATATCTTTAAGGAAAGCGAATACTGCCTGATCCAATTCCTGGAGCAATGCTATATGATCATTCCATTGATTGGCATGGGTATCAAACCCACCATAATTCAATCGATAGATCGGTGTGGTTAATCCGCCAGAGATTAATTTGGCTGCCACGGCCAATTGTAGTCCAATTCTGGTTTCGGGATATTCAACCTTATTTATCCCTTTTCTGCCAGCCTCGTTTATGATACCGGAAAACTCATAGGTACTTTCATCAATTGCCCGGAGATAATTGAGTTCCTCCCCGCCGTAAGTTTGAGGCGCGGGATCTGTTGAGCCGGTAACATAGTTTTCATCAATAATCTTATAAAGTGAATCACTATTACCCATCATGGTAGCCATATTGGTTTCTTCCGTCTGAAACTCCAATAAATTAGCACTTCCCATTTGGATGCCGATGGGATGATCTGGAATATTTGCAGGATAATCGGGATAATCATTGGTAAGCATCCTTCCTAGCCATCCCGTATTCCAAACCCGGTCCCCACCGGAACCAGTCACCCAAATATCAGATGAGCGGAAGTGGGATAAATTACTATGATCGTATCCTACCCCATGAATAATGGACATCATTCCTTGTTGAAATAAGTGTTGAGAATTGACCAAGGAAGGATGAAAGGCTGTATCATATTGAATGGGCAGTGCATCAGAAACTTTGATTCCTAAATTGGGCCTTTTATTATAATAAATACTATCTTGAATAGGAATAAGGGTATTTAAACCATCATTCCCGCCATTTAGTTTGATGAGGAGGACGATTCGATCTGATCCCCAATTTCCTGTGGATTTTCGCAAATGTTTTGGTCGATTAAATGCCAAGAGCGGCACTTTTGTCCCGGCGATTGAAAGGGCCGTAGCTGTTTTGATAAAATCCCGGCGTTTCATATCAATTGTGCCTCAGGCAGTCGAAGCATATATTTGATCAATTCTTTTAAGCGGGTATCTGCACCATCAGCATTGATATCCCAATCATATTCATCTGCTCCATCCATGAGTGTCTCCACCAATTTATTTTCTAATTGCTCAGAAAGGGGAAGGCCAAAAAATACGAGGGCAAAATCTTTAACGAGTTGTCTTGCATTTTGGGAATCGGACATGCCGCTGGCAATTTCTACCACATTAGCTTCAAATTTTATGCGATTGTCACCGACTTTTTCATCAACAAGGGTGGTAGCCAATAATTTGCGAATGGGTAAGGTGATTGAATTAATCCAGGCCCGGTGCCCAGTCCAGCCATTCACATCTGGTGGGTAAAGAAGTGTCATGCCCATCTCCCCGATAGAACGCTGGAGGTATTTATTCGGATATTCCATATTATGGAGGTTCAACTTTCGGATGAGTCCCAATATTTGAGAGACAGGATTTGGGATTTGTGAACCTCTGAAATTGATATCGTAAAAATGTTCAGAAGTAAGTAAATATTTCATGACGGGTGCAATTTCATAATTGCCATCACGGAAAATAGCCGCCATTTTATTCACAAAATTTTCATCGGGAATTTCATAGACAAACCATTTATAGATTTTTTCGCAAATGAAAGTAGCCACCGCATCTTGCTCCATGATAATATCAATAATATCATCACCATCGAAATAACCCTGTTTTCCTAAAAATGCCTTGTGGCTAAAATCATGATGTTTCTGCCAATATTCTCCATCTGCCCGTCTCGCTTCAAAGTGGTAATTTGTTATATACCCATCAGTATTATACCCAGTGAATGCCCGGGATGCGGCCTCCACATCCTCCTGAGAATAGGTATCCACACCCATGGTAAATAATTCCATTAATTCTCTGGGAAAGTTTTCGTTGGGCGATTTTTTCTTACTGCGTCTGGAATCTAACCATATCATCATGGCAGGACCAAAGGTCACCTTCCTGAGGAGGGTTCGAAAGTTTCCGAGACAATTTTCCCGAATAACATCATTTTGTTCATATACGGCCTGAGGGAAATAAACTTTTTGTGCATTGGTGGCAAAATGTTCATGCCAAAACAATGTCATATTCTCACGGATAGAAACCTCATCTCTCATGATGAGATTCATCCACCAGTCCACCAGCATTACCCGTCGTTTCCGGTAAAGGATTTGATATTCCTTTCGTTGAGAGGCCGTCATATCTTTAAAATTCGGGATCGTTTCTTCTACCCAATCACTGGGCTTATCAGGTTTTGGGCGAATTTTAAGCATTTCGGAAACCGTCGCATTAAGTCCTAAATCATTATATTTTTTTATATCAGAAAAGGTCGTGCCGGGGTGAATACGATTTAATAAATGGGTTGCCGTTTCCCTGTTCCAGCTATTATCCGATAATTTAGATAGGGATGATGAAGCATTAATTTTTTTTGGTGGTTTATTCGGTGAATCCAGTTGAAATATAAAGGGCTCTAATTCAATATCATTTTGATGAAGGCGTGCCATTTGAGGCGTAGGCCATTGAGGATCAATATGGGTGATTTGTTTTACGATTCCCTTATTGAATTGGAGGAAGGATCTTCTATCGATAAATTTAGGCATGCTACTTTAAAGTTTCTGACAAAATTACTTCTAAAAAGTTAAATGAATCCGAAATAAAATTTTTAACAATCGGACCGGTCCTCTTGGGAATTTTATGACCCCCATCATATCTTTTGAAATAAACAGGGTTACCGCGTTCCTTAAAAAAATCATGTGCTTTCTCGCTCGCCGTCACATGGATAATCTCATCCTGGTTTCCGTGAAGTAGGAGTACGGGTGTATTCTTACTTTCTTCTGTGGCTTCATTTGCCAGGACATCTTTGAATTTGATAAATCCAGCAATGGGGACGATTCCACCGATAGCAAAGGGGAGTCGTAGAGCAATCTCGATAGCGAGGCTGGCACCCTGGGAAAAACCAATCAGAAAAATATTTTTGGGTGAAAATCCCTCAGATCTAATATCTGCTAATAATTGGTGTATTCCAACCCTGGTTTTTTCAATATCCCATCCCGTTTCATCTGTACCACTGAACCACGAATACCCTTTCCCTGAATCTGCTTTGTATGGTGCTCGAGGAAAAAACCATTGTGCATCATCAATATTCATCATCTTGGCTACTGGTTCGAAAACATGTTCATCACCGGTCCAACCATGGAGACCAATAATGGCTTTTGTTGGTTGATCAGAAGAACTAAATATTCGGGTGACTAATTTAGAATTCGCAGCAGCAGTCATCAACAATGGATACGGTATTTACATTGAGTTCTTCTTCCAAAATATAGGCTCGAATACAAGCGCCCACATCGATGCCGTCTAAAGCTGCCAGTCCTTCATATTTAGCCAAATCACTTGCCGTTACTTTCATGTAAATAAACCCGCCTAATAGATCACCGCAACTATTGCATTTAGCATCGGGATCACAAGAACCGATAAATGCAAGTAGTATGAGGGGCAATATCCATTTATTAACAGTATGTTTAATCATCGATTGCTCTCTATCTTCATTCATTGAAATTGGCTTCCGCCATTAATACCCATTTTGCATTACCCGGTGATCTGCTCGGCTCCAATCGATAGAGTTCTCCCGTTGCCGTATCCAGCATATAATGCCAATGGGTCCGTTCGATTTGAAAGGACTGGAGTTGAAATCGCCCGGCGGCTTTATCTTTACCAAGCTGGTCTTGGACAAATGTATCTAACTCGTTCATGATTGTCTTCAAACTATCATTTTTCGTCTGAGCAGCGCCCATGATTGTGAAAATCATAGTGGTGAAAAGTAAACCAGTGATGATGCCTGTTATTATTTGTTTCATTATTTTCTCCGTGTGTTAATTCTCAAAAGTGCGTTCAACCTCATAGTCCGCCATGCGTTGTACAAAATCGTCTTCATCCTCTGCCTGAAGCAAGGGACTGATCGCAATGTTTTCGTCAATAGAGATGGTCATTTTGGGGCCGTAATCATGGCCGGGATAAATAATGGTATGACCGGGAAGATCAAAAATGATATTATAAACCGATTGGTAAAGTTGGCGTGTGTCGCTTCCATTGCTCACAGTTCTCCCTGTTCGACCCACAAAAAGCGTATCCCCTGTAAACAAGATGCCATCCAAAAGATAACAGACAGAATCAGGGTAATGCCCCGGTGTGTGGAACACTTCCAAACTCAATTGTCCCACCGTGACAATATCTCCATGTTTCACCGGCCGCTTTAAAGTGGATTGAATCTTATCCTCAGAATCCTTATATATCATAACCACCAAATTGGGGAAAGCGTCCACATATTCATCCATATAAGCGGTATGGTCTCCGTGGGTGTGGGTAATAAAAAGGACGATTAGTCCTTTTTTGCTCACAAAGGGCAGAATCTGTTTCAGGGGTACAGATGCATCCATAAGAAATTGGTTCCTTGTACGCATGCAGGTAACCAAGTAAGTGATGTTATCATCATAACCGCCCTTGAAAGATCGAACTGAATAATCTGTTTCAGGCATTACGGCAGGAATTTAATTCTCTTTTTCATGGGAAAGGATTCTCTTTTTGGAACAATTTTTAATCAAGTATATTCAATGATTATAATAATGCAATTGGGAGGGATTATGGAAGTTAAACAAATTGGAATGTATCTCATTATCGCCGGAGCCGTAATTTTGGCACTTAAGTTTATCAATGCCATTATCAGTTTTATTCTCAGCGATTTTCTGCTGGGATTAGGAACACTTTTACTCCTGGCAGGCGTGGCCATGCTGGCCATGAAATTTATTAAAGAAAACCGGGATGATGCGAAAGACGAACCGTTTCGGGGGATCGACAAATGATTGTGGCCACAACCGAAACCGTAGCGGGATATGTAATTACGGAAAATTTAGGTACTGTTATCGGAAACACAATTCGCGCTCGACATATTGGAAAAGATATTATGGCAGGGCTTCGAACCATTGTTGGTGGAGAAATTAAGGAATATACCGGTATGCTGGCCGAATCCCGGGAGCAGTGCCTGATCCGGATGAATGACAAAGCAAAAGAACTGGGTGCCGATGCAGTGGTGGGTGTCCGTTTTCAGACATCAATGATTTTGTCAGGAACCGCTGAACTGCTGGTTTATGGTACGGCGGTGAAGCTGGGGCGCCTTTAATCGTATGAATTGTAAGGCGTAGCCACGCCAATCGGCCGGTAAACATGCTGCGCCTCTATAATAATTATTTCTCCGAATTCCAGAAATCGTCTTCCATCAATATATCAAAGGCAGCTTGTTGTTTTTTAAGCCGGTCAGATAATACTTGATACACTTCAACCTGCTGGTTGGTGGGTTTGAAATCTGCTCCATATCGCGTTAAATCACTGCCCAATGCGGATAATCTTCCATATATTTTGGTAGGATTACGAAACGCATCTTCCCGCGCTCCCGTGAGCTTTACATCGAATAAATGGCTTTCAATTTCGTAAAGTCGCGCATCCATATCCCGCGCAGCTTTTTCTTCATCTCTCGTCTCGTAATCATTTTGAAGTGAAAACCGGAGGTCTTCAACTTTATTGATGAGGGCCACATTTTCATTGATGGTTTCCCGCAATGTCATGAGGAATTTGAATTGGGCTTTGATATCCTTAATTGTTCCTGCCGTATTGGGATCTTTCAAAACAGTAAATGATTGGGTGAGCTCTTTCCCATCCACGTTGAGGATAGCTTTGTAATTTCCTGGTACAACTTTGGGCCCCAGTTTTCCGCTGTTTACATCAATGTCCCAGGTGCGAAGAGGACGCCAACCATCCTTATTGTAAGTGACCCAATCCACTCCTCGGGGATTGACCTTAAGTTTAGCAGTTTTCGTTTTTTCATAACGCAAATCCCACATGACGCGATTGACACCCCGGGTGGTTTTCCTCGGTGTGAGCTTTCTAATCTCATTTCCATCCATGTCTTGAATTGCAATGGATATTTCTTTTGCATTTGTGTCAGGGAGGAAAAAATCTAAATTGGCGCCGTAGGCAGGATTTTGTCCACGGATAAGGCTGGTGCCGTCATTTTTCATACTCTGGATAGTCTGGAATCGATAGGCATCCTGGACCGGCATGAAGTTCACTTCCTCTTTGTTGGCTTTGGCTAATTCCCGAAATGGACTGATATCATCCAGGATATAGAACCCACGGCCATAGGTACCAATGACCATATCATCAAAATGCTCCTGGAGGCTGATCCAATAAACCGGCGCTGGGGGTAGGTTGTTTTTGATGCGCATCCAATGAGCGCCATCATCCAGAGATACATAAACACCATTATCTGTTCCCGCATAGAGGACGCCAGGTGTTTGATGATCTTCCCTTACCACATGTACAAAACTGGAATAGGATTTTGGAATATCACCGCTGATTTTTTTCCATGATTGCCCGAAATCTTCAGTCTTATATATATAAGGATCGAAATCACCCATTTGGTGGAAATCCACAGAAACGTATGCGGTACCTTTATCAAACCGGGATGCTTCGATATTGGAAATGGTTCCCCAAGGAGGCATATCAATATTTTCGGTGAGATTATCCCAACTGCGTCCGCCATTTTTGGTGAGATGAATTTGGCCATCATTACTTCCTACCCAGATAAGCCCTTGTTTAAGTGGCGATTCAGTAATGGCGAACAACACCGACCCATCAAATGTCATGAGATTATCAATAGCGATGCCTCCAGAACTCTCCTGGTGACTTTTCAGATTTAAGGTAAGATCCGGCGAAATGACCTCCCAATTTTGGCCAAGGTCAGTAGATCGGTGAACGTACTGGCTGCCCACATATACGGCATTTTTATGTTCAGAAATGTGGATGGGGAAGGACCAGTGCCATCTGTATTTCAATTCTTTTGGCGTCCAGCCATAGGCGGCTTCGGGCCAGACACGAACATTTCGGGCATGACCGGTGCGGACATCAAACACTTCCAATCCACCATCATAACAGCCAGACCAAATAATATTATTGTCATTGGGGTCGGGAATACCAAACCCAGATTCACAGCCACCGAATGCTCGCCAATGTCCTAGATTAATGCCTCGTTCACGGCTGTTGCTTGGACCACGGTAAGAATAGCCATCTTGACGATTCCCATAAACATTGTAAGGGATCTGATTGTCAACATGGGCGTGGTACATTTGAGCGATTGGGAGCACCACACGCTTAAACGTTTTGCCATCATTGGCAATGGAAGCGCATCCATCGTGGGCCACCATAATTCGGTTTCCGTCTTCAGGATCGATCCAAATATCATGATTGTCGCCACCAGCGCGATACCCAGATTTAATGGTTTTACCTCCATCTTCAGAAATACTGAATTGCACATTTAATACATATATCTTTTCAGGATTATCCGGGTCTACGGCCATGCGCATATAATATGGAGCACGTTCTGCCAGAGTATGATTCCTCGTAACCAGTTGCCATGATTTTCCGCCATTATCTGTTCGATATAAACCGGGATGAGACTCTTCACAAAGGGCATATAAAATATCGGGATTACTTTTAGAAATGGCTATGGCAATTTTGCCAACTGGTTTGCCTTTTCCACCAGGGAGGCCGTTCTTATCCTGCCGTTCCCATGAGTCACCCCCATCACGAGAAATAAAAACACCGCCGGCTTCACCGCCGCTGTTGAGCCCCCAAGTGTTGATATGAATCTCCCACATAGCGGCAATCAAAAAATCCGGATTGTTCAAATCTATGGCAATATCAATACCTCCTGTATTTTCATCAATGAATAAAACGTGTTCCCATGACTTTCCACCATCGGTGGTGCGGTAGACACCGCGCTCTTTTTGAGGGCCGTGAGCATGACCCAATGCTGCTGCATAAACAATATTCGGATTGGTTGGGTGAATGACAATGCGGCCGATTCGAGCCGTTTTTTCTAGGCCCATATTTGTCCATGTATCGCCGCCATCGGTGGATTTATAAATCCCATCTCCTATTGCATGTGCCGGGCGAATGAGAAAAGTTTCCCCCGTCCCCGCCCAAATAATATTAGGATCTTTTTGTGAAACGGCGAGAGCGCTAACGGATGAGACATCCTGGTCATCAAAAATGGGTTGCCAGGAGATACCGTTATTTTTTGTGCGAAAGAGGCCGCCGGAAGCAGCGCCTACATAGTATGTGTTGTGATCAGAAGATACACCGGCTACAGCAATGGCACGATTCCCATCGGGACCGATAAAACGGAATTTCAGATTTTTGAAATGGTCGGCATCTAGGCCATTCGCAAATACGAGTGAACATAGTATGCCGAAAGTAAGTATTGATTTCCTCATTTTAACCTCAATGTGAAAAGAAACAGTGGGAAATATACGAATAAGGCTTACATTACTGTAGGAACAGAAATGACGAAAAGCCAGTTCAATTTAACAGGACATATATTTAAGTTCTTTCAATGAAGATGATATTCAATACGAGAATAATTAACTTCTTTGGATCTATTATTTTTTTACTGGCAGGCTTAGCTGAGGCCCAGCCGTACCAAAAATATGTTCGTACTATTTGCTATTTTTCTGACCGACCTTCCATAAAGGATATTAATAAACTTAATTTTTTAAAATCACAATTGGAAGAACAAGGCTTTACCGTCCAAACTTTACGACTTGTTTCTAAACAAAAATCCATAAAGGCACTTGAGGAAGCTATCCACGACGAATCAATTATACTGGGGATTGGAACAATTTCATTTAAAGATGCACTGGATTCCAGAAAATCTTTTTATAAATCACGCATAAGTATGAATGTAGATTTGACAAATGAAAAGATAAATATGAATCATGTTGATTTCCTTTTGGATATGATGATTAAATCTCCAGATAAAATGTTTGATTTTGCCTATGTCTTTAATAACGCTGATAATACGCCATTCTTTCCTGCTGCTAATTATAATAAAAAGGGTTTTGCCATTGGACTTCAACCAACAAACTTAGCTGAAGGGGCTTCTACGATTGATGAATGGCTAAATCGTAAAAAATCAGTCTGGGAAGAGATCAATACAATATTTAAACGGGATCGGTATTTTCTAGGTATTGATGCGAGTACAGCCCCACTTCATAGAGGATCTGGCAGTTTAGTAGGATTTATTAAAAAATTGGGGTATGATTTTTCTAAATCAACAACAACAGATTTGTGGACAAAAATCACGCATTTTATAAAAGACGAAAATTTGAATTCAATTGGTTTAAATGGTCTTATGCTTCCCTGTTTAGAGGATTTTGAACTTGCCGATGAATATGAGAGAGGTAATTTTTCAATTGAAAGAAATTTATTTCTTTCACTTCAATCTGGTCTTGGAATAGATACCTATCCTATAGGAATAGATGAAGACACAAAACGTATTTTAAATATTTTAAAGTCCGTTCAATCTTTATCTAATAAATACAATAAACCTTTATCCGTGAGATTTGTTTCCGATGGCAAAGCCAAAATCGGTGAAATAACAGATTTCAATAATCAGTATTTAAAAGATGTGGTTGTGAGGCCGCTCTAATAGATTATCTCCATTTAACTCTCCAACCAAAGAGTTAAAGTCTTCTATGAGTCCTTGAATACTCATTAAATAATTTGGATCTTCGATAAATTCAATCTTTTGGTCAGTTTTTTTTGTAAAAAAAGAGAAAGATAATTATCATCATTAATCGCCTCATTATATCCAATCATTATAACTAAGTCTCCTAATCCATCATTATTCCAATCTGAAAGATTATAATATTGATTTATATAAAATTGAAGTCCATATAACTGAAATATATCTATTGTACTTTGACTGAGTTCCACAATATTCCTGTCTACTTTCAGGGCCTTAATTGAATAAATATCTGAACTTTGAGCATGAATCAGTGAGAGGTTTGCTACCAACAAAAGTAGAAAAACTATTTTCCCAACGGGAAGATTTTTGTAGAGCTACGGTTACCTACTGAATATAAAGCATCTTTTTTCAGGAGAGTACCCCGAGTAGGACTCGAACCTACAACCCTCGCCTTAGAAGGGCGATGCTCTATCCAGTTGAGCTATCGGGGCATAGATGCTTAAAAATAGGGTTGGAAAATTAAGGATTCAGAGAGTGACAGAATAGGCCAAAAATCACTTAATATTTCTCCTCGGAGGCTCCTCGAGAAAAAACTTGCATTTTACCGAGAGGCGAATGTATGTTTACCGAAGAGAAACTAAATAAGTATATCAAATAACATACTAAGGGAGGTCATATTATGGCTGAAGTTGTAAAATCGACTGGAGTTTCTAAAGAATCCGGTTATCTGTATTACCTTGGAAAAGATGGTAATGTTTGGCGTTCAAAAATGGCCCGTGCCGGTAAAGGCGGCGGCAATGCTGAAAAAGTAGCAGATGCTGGCGTTACTCGGGAATCAGGATACCTTTATTTTATAGACAAAGGTGGAAATGTCGCCCGTGCTCCAATGGCAAGGGGACGGAAATAACCGTTCAAACCCTCGACAAAAAAGCCCCGTAAATCGGGGCTTTTTTGTTTCTTACTGATATGCAAAAATATTTAAAGCTCCTCATATTCTTTTTAGTGGGCTGTAGTGATTTTGGAACCAACCCCAAAGAGGAAGTGGTTTTAGACGATGTTAGCTTTGCAGAAGATATTCAGCCCATGTTGAATGCCAGTTGTATTAACTGTCACGGAAACAAGGGGAGGTTATCTGTCCGTACATATGATAATTTAATGAAGGGCACCAGTAATAATGGTCCAGTCGTTATTCCGAATAATGGTGTAGGTAGTTTCATTGTGAAAAAATTAAAGGGAAATGCTTCAGGCGATCGCATGCCTCCGGAGCCTGCAAATCCGTGGGATGATTCGAAAATTGAAATTATCATAAAGTGGATTGATCAGGGCGCAAAAAATAATTGACAAGTCAACGTTTTAAATATTCATATTTTCTTTTTATTATAATACTCACAGGAACATTGTGGGCCGTTCC
>Ga0208570_1000414_pt1 | contig 16149 bp, 13 predicted proteins | sample DeeseametaMP1202_FD_184192 | JGI IMG/M metagenome (GOLD analysis project Ga0208570, IMG submission 184192) | Marine microbial communities from the Deep Indian Ocean - MP1202 (SPAdes) | ecosystem: Environmental > Aquatic > Marine > Oceanic | place: South Indian Ocean | collected 2011-03-08
TTTTTTGGCAAAAAGGAGATATTAATACCATAGACCGTTACGGTCCAGATGGTCTATCTAAGTTAGTTAAAATTATATCTGATAAAGCAGTACATTTTCAAAGTGGATACTTGTATCACTACGCTTTTGTAATGCTGATTGGCTTTTCTATTTTGTTAACTTATTTAATTTTATACTAAATGAATTTTCCTATCCTTTCTGCAATCATATTTATTCCACTTATCGGAGCCCTGTTTATTTTGGTTATTAAAGGAGAACAAAAGATTGTTGAGAAAAACTCAAAATATGTAGCAATTTTTTCTTCCCTAGCAAATTTTTTCCTTTCCATTTTCCTTTGGTATTCTTTTGATACGTCAACGTCAGACTTTCAATTTGTTGAAAAAAAAAATTGGATGGAAGGCTTTATTAATTTCCAGCTAGGTATTGATGGAATTTCAATTTTATTTATATTACTCACCACATTTATAGCACCCATATGTATTTTTTCAGGCATTCATAGCATTAAGTTCAAGATCAAAGAATTTTTGATTGCAATCCTTGTAATGGAAACTCTGATGTTAGGGGTATTCTGTTCTCTCGATCTTGTTATATTTTATTTATTTTTTGAAGGTGGACTCATACCGATGTTTCTAATCATTGGCATTTGGGGAGGGCCAAAGAGAGTTTATTCAGCCTTTAAGTTTTTCTTATTTACATTACTCGGTTCTGTTTTGATGTTAATTGCCATTATTTCTATTTATTGGATTACGGGTACTACAGATGTAATTCAATTATTAGATATGAGAATACCCCAAGAGTATCAGTATTTGCTTTGGTTAGCATTTTTCAGTTCATTTGCCGTTAAATTGCCAATGTGGCCTTTTCATACTTGGCTACCAGATGCACATGTTGAAGCACCAACTGCCGGATCGGTAATTTTAGCAGCTATACTTTTAAAGATGGCAGGATACGGATTTATACGATTCTCATTAGGTTTATTTCCAGTAGCTTCAGATTATTTTACTCCATTAATTTTTACTCTAAGTATTATTGCAATAATCTACACATCTTTGGTGGCATTAATGCAAGATGATATGAAAAAGTTAATAGCTTATTCTTCCGTGGCGCATATGGGTTTTGTCACAATAGGTATTTTTTCATTAACCAAGCAAGGACTAGACGGAAGTATCATTCAAATGATGAGCCACGGCTTAATATCTGCTGCACTCTTTTTATGTGTAGGTGTTGTCTATGATAGATATCATTCACGTATGATTTCCTCTTACGGCGGATTAGTAAATATTATGCCAAAATATGCTTTGGTATTTATGATTTTTGTTTTAGCTGCGCTAGGATTACCAGGAACAAGTGGTTTTGTAGGGGAGTTTTTAGTTTTAGTTGGAACTTTTCAGGTAAATATTTTTGTTGCAGTTCTAGCTAGTTTGGGAGTTGTTTTAGCAGCGGCATATATGCTTTGGCTGTATAAAAGAGTAATTTTTGGAAAAATGGCCAGTTCTGAAATAAAAGAAATGGCAGATTTAAATAAAACAGAAATATATGTTTTTGCATCCTTGGTATTTTTGACACTTTTTTTTGGTATTTATCCAGAACCATTGTTTAATACTATTGATATTTCCGTAAATAATTTGATTGATAATTATCAAACAGATTTGAATTTTCATTTAGCACAAGTAAATAATTAGATGCAAACAATTGTTTATATCTTGCCTGAATTATTTTTATCAATAGCAATAATGTTTCTTTTGATGCTGGGCGTTTTTATTAAAAAAAGTTTTAAATTAGTAAACTTGCTAACAATTTTAAGTTTGATATTTGCAATAGCCCTGGTTCTAAACCAACCAAACGAAATAATAAAAATTTTTAATGGAAGCTATATAATAGACAAGTTATCAATTTTTATGAAAGTACTTACTTTGTTATTTTGTGTATTTGTTTTGCTTTTATCCAAAGATTACATCAAAAATAATAGTATTGATAAAATAGAATATCCAATAATTATTCTAGCATCGACGCTCGGCATGATATTGATGATTAGTTCTTATGATCTAATTGTTTTTTATCTAGGTTTGGAGTTACAATCCTTATGTTTATACATATTAGCTTCTTTTAAGAGAGATGATGAACGATCCACCGAAGCTGGTTTGAAATATTTTGTATTAAGCGCTCTTGCATCAGGTCTTTTACTTTATGGTTGTTCCCTTATATACGGATTTACAGGATCTACGAACTTTGAAATTATTTCAGAAAATTTAAGTGAAGGAAATACAGGCGCAGTCTTTGGTATGGTTTTTATAATTGTTGGTTTAGCTTTTAAGGTATCTGCCGTACCATTTCATATGTGGACACCAGATGTTTATGAAGGATCACCAACTTCCGTCACTAGTTTTTTTGCTCTTGTTCCGAAAATAGCCGCTTTAACAGTTTTTATTAGATTTATGTATGTTCCATTCATAAATGTAATCAGCCACTGGCAAACAATAATTATTTTTTTATCAATAGCGTCAATGATACTAGGCGCTGTTGCAGCAATAGGACAATCTAATATTAAGAGACTGATGGCTTATAGCTCTATAGGCCATATGGGTTATGCTTTAGCAGGATTAGCTCCAGGAACTAACGCAGGAATTCAGAGCACAATAATTTATTTAACAATATATTTAGTTATGAATCTTGGTGCATTTGGCTGCATTTTTATGATGAAGAGAGAAAATGTTTTTTATGAAAAGATTAATGACTTATCTGGGTTATCAAAAAACCATCCTATGTTGGCCTTAGGTTTTTTAATAATACTTTTCTCATTAGCTGGCATGCCTCCTTTGGCCGGTTTTTTTGCAAAATTTTATATTTTTATGGCTGTCATTGAAGCTAAAATGTATACACTTGCAATCATCGGTCTTGTAACAACAGTTGTTTCGGCATTTTACTATTTAAGCATTATAAAAGTGATTTATTTTGATAAACCGATCGAACCTTTTGAGGAGAACTATGATTGGGGTCTTAAAGCTTCACTAGTTTTATCTAGTATATTAATTTTAATTTACTTTATTTATCCATCAATCCTTACAGAAGTAGTTTCTTCGATTGTAATTTTTTAATGAAATTTAAAATTTTTAAGTTCAAAAACGTTACAAGCACCAATGATGTGGCTTTAAATTTGATCCAAAAAGAAAAAAAAATAATCGGATGCGTTTATGCCGACATGCAAACAAAAGGGAGAGGTACACACGGAAGAAAATGGATTTCAGATAAAGGAAACTTATTTGGATCCCTTTTTTTTCCGTTGGAAAATAATTATCCAGCATTTAATGAATTTTCGATAATAAATCCTGTAATACTTTCTGGTGTTATTGAGAATTATTGTAAAAAAAAAAATGTATCCTTTAAATGGCCAAACGATGTACTTGTAAATAGAAAAAAAATTTGCGGAATTTTACAAGAACTAATAACTTCAAATAATAAAAAATTTTTAATTATAGGAATAGGAATAAATATTGTTTCTCATCCAAATATCAATAATGAATATCAAGCTACAAATATTTTTTTGGAAACCAAAATTAAACTTCCAATTAGAGAAATAATGGACAAAATAATTTTTTCATATGAAAATTTTTTTTTAAATTTAAATTCATATAATTACTCAAGTTTTAAAAAAAAAGCTGACTTAATGGCTGAGAATTAAAAATATAAAATGAATGTATTAATCGGAGATATTGGTAATACTCTTACAAAAATTTGTGTTATTGAAATTAATTCTTTTAAAATATTGAAAACAATTTATTTGAATACTAATAAAATTTTTTCAAAAAACTTTTTAAAAAAAGCCCTAAAGAAAATTTTTAAGAAAAAAACTATATATAGAGTTGCTTTATTTTCAAGTGTAGTACCGAAGTATCAAAAAATTTTAGAAAATTTTTTAAAAAAAGAATATGCAATTAAGTTGAGAGAAATTAAGGAAAAAAACATAAAAAAGATTGTTAAAATTAATATTAAAAATAAAAATCAAGTTGGTTCAGATAGAATTGCTAATGCGGTTGGTGTATACAAATGGTATAAATCTAATTGTATTGTTTTGGACTTCGGTACTGCAACTACATTTGATGTTGTGACCAAAAACGGAATTTATAATGGAGGAATAATTGCTCCTGGGATTGATCTTTCATTAAAAAGTTTAGTAAGTGCAGCTGATCAAATACCTGCTTTTTCCATCACAAAACAAAAAAAAATAATTGGTAAAAATACAATCGAAGCTTTACGTTCAGGTTTTTATTGGGGTTATTCTGGGTTAATTAATAATATTATATTAAAAATTGAAAAAGAAACAAAAAAAAAATATAAAATTATTTTTACAGGAGGCTATGCTGATTTATTTAAACAATCTATCAGAAGATCTTTTACCGTTGATAGAAATATAACAATTAAAGGTATAATTGAGATTTTTAAAGAAAATAAGGAACAGCTTAAATAAATGAAAAAAGAAGAATTTATTTTTTGTCCCTTAGGGGGTTCTGGAGAAATAGGAATGAATATGAATTTATTTGCCTATGGTAATCCAGAGAACAGAAAATGGATTATTGTCGATATAGGAGTTACTTTTGCTGATGAGACAATACCGGGTATAGATTTAATTTATCCGGATCCAGGTTTTATAGTGGACAAGAAGGATGATTTAATTGGTTTAGTCTTAACCCATGCTCACGAAGATCATATTGGAGCTATAGCACATATTTGGCCTAAACTACTTTGCGATATCTATGCTACTCCGTTTACAAGCGTTTTGATTAATGAAAAGTTCAAAGAAAAAAAAATTGATATAGGAAAAAAACTAAAAGTTGTTAAGCTTAACGGCACTATCCAACTGGGTCCTTTTAAAATCGAATTTGTTACATTAACACATTCTATACTTGAACCTAATGGTTTAAGTATTGAAACTCCTGTGGGTACTGTTTTACATACCGGTGATTGGAAATGTGATCCTAATCCTTTAATTGGCGAAACAATTAATGAAAAAAAACTTAAACAAATTGGTGATAAAGGAGTTTTGGCGATGATTTGCGATTCAACAAATGTATTTAATCCTGGACGAGCAGGATCAGAGCTGGATGTGAGGAAAAGTTTATTAAAAATTATGGAGAATAAGCAAAAAAGAATAATTGTAACTTCTTTCGCATCAAATGTAGCAAGAATGGAAAGCATTTTTTATTGTGCTGAAAAAATAGGAAGACAAATATCTTTAGTAGGCAGATCTATGCATAGAATTTATAAAGCAGCAAAACAATGTGGCTATTTAAATAATTTAATCAAGCCTATTGATCCAAGAGAGGCCAAAAAAATTTCAAGAGAAAAAATAGTATATTTATGTACAGGTAGTCAAGGTGAACCAAATGGAGCAATGATGCGTATTTCTAACTATATTCATCCAGATGTGTTGATTGAATCTGGCGATACAGTAATTTTTTCATCAAAAATTATTCCTGGAAACGAAAAGAAGCTTTATAAATTACATAATCAGTTAGTTAAAAACGGTGTTGAAGTTATTTCTGAGGAAAATGAATTTGTTCATGTATCAGGACACCCAAATAGGGAAGATTTGAAGGATATGTATCATTGGGTTAAACCCAAATCAGTTATTCCTGTCCATGGAGAACATAGGCATATGTTTGAACATATTAATTTTGCCAAAGAAATGCAGGTTCCATATCCGGTTAAAGTTGAAAATGGAGATATAGTTCAATTATTTCCAGGAGAAAAACCAAAAGTAGTTGATAAAGCTCCAGTTGGCAGAATGTATGTAGATGGAAATATAAGTGTTGGAGAAGAGTCTCAATCAATAAAAGATAGAAAAAATTTGTCCTATAATGGCTTTTTAGAAATAACCATAATTATTAATGATATTGGCTCAATAGTAAAAAAACCTATTATTTCTTTTAAAGGAATTCCAAGCAGTGGAGAAAATAGCAATTTTATTTTTGATTTAGAGGATCAAATTCACAAAATATGTAAAACTTTTTCATTAAATAACTCTCATCAAGATTATAATTTGATTGAGGCACTTAAAACTAATTGCAGAAAAACCGTTAAAGAGAAGACTGGAAAGAGACCTTACACGAACGTAAATTTGGTAAGAATTTAATAATTAGGAGTTTATTTATTCAATATGTATCTATCTAAGCTATTTATTCCACTATTAAAAGAGACACCATCAGAAGCAAAAATTAAGTCCCATCAGCTTATGCTTCGGTCAGGTATGATTAAACAATCTTCTGCGGGAATATATTCATGGTTACCTTTGGGATTTAAGATTATGAAAAAAATAGAGCAAATTGTAAGAGAAGAGCAAAACGAAATTGGGGCCCAGGAATTGTTGATGCCGACAATACAGTCAGCTGAAATATGGAAAGAAAGTGGAAGATATGATGATTATGGCGAAGAAATGTTAAGAATAAAAGATCGTCAAGGTAAAGAAATGCTTTACGGCCCTACTAATGAAGAATTAATAACTGAAATTTTTAGGGCTAGTGTAAAATCTTACAAATCACTACCTCAACTTCTCTATCATATTCAGTGGAAATTTCGTGACGAATTAAGGCCAAGATTTGGTGTTATGAGATGTAAAGAATTTCTTATGAAAGATGCTTATTCTTTTGATTTGAGTGATGCTGAAGCAACCAGATCTTATAATAAAATGTTTTTCGCTTATTTGCAGACTTTTAAAAGATTAGGACTTACAGCAATACCGATGGCAGCTGACACAGGACCTATTGGAGGGGATCTTTCACACGAATTTGTTATTTTGGCTGAGACTGGTGAAAGTAAAATCTATTCAGATAGAAGAATTTTCGATGTAGAAATTAGTCAACATAATAGTGAAGATAATTCAATTAAGGAATTAAGAAAAAAATATGACGCTTATTATGCGGTTACTGACGATAAATTTAAAAAAGAAGATTTTGAAAAAAAAGTAAAAAAAGAACATCAACTTGTCACCAGGGGAATAGAAGTTGGGCATATTTTTTATTTTGGTGATAAATATTCAAAACCTCTAAAATGTGCCGTTGATTTACAAGACGGAACAAAAGTGGATGTTAAGATGGGATCTTACGGGATAGGGGTTTCAAGATTGGTTGGTGCAATAATTGAGGCCAAGTTTACCAATAATGTTATGAGATGGCCGCAATCGGTGACACCGTTTGAAGTTGCAATAATTCCAAGTTTGCAGAAAAACGATAAATCAAATTATTCAAAGGCTGAGACAATATATAACTTATTAAAAAAAAATAACATTGATGTTTTGCTTGATGATACTGATGAGCATTTATCAGCAAAATTTAAAAAATTCGATCTTATAGGCGTTCCGTACCAAATAATTTTAGGTTCTAAATCTACTGATAATAAATTTGAATTTAAAGAAGTTAACGGTAAAACTAAAACGATGTCCTTGGAAGAAATTAAAAATAAATTGCTCAACAAAAGAAATTTAAATTGATTTCAAAAATCGAACGAACCATAGCTTTTAGATATTTAAAACCTAAAAAAAAAGAAGGTTTTTTAAAGGTAATTTCCATTTTTTCTTTTACCGGTATAGCTCTTGGAGTGGCTATTTTAATTATAGTTATGTCTGTTATGAACGGATTCAGAACAGAGTTAATCAACAAAATTTTAGGTTTTAATCCTCATATTATTGTCAAGCCTTATGAAAATAAAATTAACAAAGAAGACCTGGATAAACTCAGTGAATTAAAAAATAATATTCTAAAAACTGCTTTTACTTTTAGTGGTCAAGGAATCATACTTAATAAGGAAAATACGGTTGGTATATTAGTACGTTCCTACCTTAAGAATGATATTCATAAAATTGAGTTAATTAAAAAAGGTATTATTGATGGTTCATTGGAATTATTTAATAAAAATACACTTTCTATAGGAAAAGAATTAGCAATATCATTGAATTTGGTAGTAGGAGATGAAATTACTATAATGTCTACATCAAATCTTCAAACGCCCTTTGGGAATTTGCCTCTCCAAGAAAAATTTATAATTTCTTCCGTCTTCAGTAGTGGACTTGCAGAATTTGATCAAAATGTTGTTTTTATGCCATTTGAAAATGCTAATTCTTTATTTGAGTTATCCGACACAGATATAGATCTCGAAATATTTTTAAAAAATCCTGATAAAGTTCAATTAGTTAAAGAGAAAGTACAAGGCATATTTAGCGAGCATTATGTTTATTCATGGGCGGATTTAAACAAATCCTTTTTCGGAGCATTGAAAGTTGAGAGAAATGTAATGTTTATTATTTTAACTTTAATAATAATTGTTGCGGCGTTCAACATTATTTCAGGATTAACAATTTTAGTAAAAAACAAAACAAAAGAAATTGCTATACTCAGAACTTTAGGTATTAGCAAAGCATCTATCTCAAAGATTTTTTTTCTTACAGGATTTACTATAGGTTTTCTTGCTACAATTACAGGAGTAATAATTGGTATATTATTTTCATACTATATTGAAGATATAAGAGTCTTACTAACTTCAATTTTTGATATACGATTGTTTCCTGAGGAAATTTATTTTTTAAGCCAAATGCCTTCAGAAATAAATTTGGGTTATATATTTATTATTTCGCTTTTCTCACTTTTAATTACTTTTTTGGCTACGATTTTTCCATCTTTATCAGCAGCAAAATTAGATCCAGTTAAGGCTTTAAAATATGAGTAAAGAAATAATTAAATTAGCGAAAATCTCTAAAAAATTTGTTGGAGCTAACAAAGATATTATTGTTCTTAAAAATATTAATTTAAAAATTAATAGTGGAGAACTAGTTTCATTAACGGGACCTTCTGGTTCTGGTAAATCCACTTTATTACATCTTATTGCCTTATTAGATCAACCCACATCAGGTGAAGTTTTTTTCAAAAAAAAAAGTTTTTCGAAATCAACAGAAGGTGAAAAAGATTTGGTAAGAAGACAAGGAATTTCAATAATCTATCAACAAAATAATTTACTTAGTGACTTCACTGCTTTAGAAAATGTTACAATTCCACTAGTTATTAATGGGTACAATTGGAAAGATGCAACCAAAAAAGCTAGTAAAATTTTATCTTTAGTTAATTTATCTAAAAGACTCAATCATTTTTCAACAGAGTTATCTGGTGGAGAGCAACAAAGAGTCGCTGTTGCACGAGCATTAATTACAGAACCAGATTTAATTTTAGCAGATGAACCTACCGGTAGTTTAGATAGAAAAACTGCTAATGAAATATTTTCTTTATTTTCAAAACTTAAATCTAAAAATAGAGCAATACTTTATGCAACTCATAATAGAGAACTTGCAAACAAAGCAGACTATAAGTTAAATATTTTAGATGGTAATATTACTAGGAAAAATGCATGAACTTACCAATAAGCAATTTACTCATCTAAAAATCCACACGCAATATTCCATTTGCGAAGGTGCATTAAAAACAGCAGATCTTGCAAAATATTGCAAAACAAATAAAATTCGCGCTGTAGGATTATGTGACTCAAATAACTTATGTGGTGCATTAGAATTTTCTGAATTCGTAGCAAAATCCAAAACGCAGCCAATTATTGGGACACAAATTAATATTGAATATAAAGGCCTGAGTGGAAAAATCCCATTATTTGCGAAAGATTTAGAGGGTTATAAAAATTTAATTAAACTATCTTCAAAATCTTTTTTAGAAATAAAAGACAATGAAGAACCACATTGTAAGATTGATGATATAGAGTCGAACTGTAAAGGCTTGATTTTGTTAACAGGATCTTTTGATGGCTTAATAGGAAAGCTGTTTTTTAAGAATCTTACAGATGAAATAATTGCTTTGCTTAAAAAATTAAAAAAAACTTTTAATGACAATTTTTACCTTGAGATACAGCGACACAATGATGATGGTGAAAAATTATTCGAAAAATTTCTACTCAATGTTTCTAATAAATTAGAACTGCCTATAATCGCTACCCACGAGGTGTTTTATCTAGATAAAGATATGCACGAAGCTCACGATGCTTATCTTTGTGTTGGTGAAAAAACTTATGTAAATGTAAAGGATAGAAGAAAATATTCTGATGAACATTATCTAAAGACTGCTGAAGAAATGTATAAACTTTTCCATGACCTTCCCGATGCTGTAAAAAACAATGCAAATTTTCCATTTAGAATTTCTTATAGGCCAAAAAATTCTGTACCAGTTTTGCCTAATATACAAGGAAGTAAAGTTGAAAGTGTAGATAATGTATTAATTAAAGAGTCCACGGAAGGTTTGAAGGAAAAACTGAATGAGTATGTTTTTCCATATTGTAATAAAGAAGACTTAAAAAAAATCTCAAACACTTACAACGAAAGACTAAAGCATGAAATTAATATTATTTCTAAAATGAAATATGCTAGTTATTTTTTAATTGTTTCTGATTATATCAAGTGGGCAAAAAAAAATGATATTCCCGTTGGCCCTGGAAGAGGATCAGGAGCTGGCTCTTTGGTTGCTTGGGCACTTTCCATAACTGATATCGATCCGATTAAGTTTGATTTAATTTTTGAAAGATTTTTAAATCCTGACAGAATTTCAATGCCAGACTTTGATATAGATTTTTGTGAAGAAAAAAGAGATAGAGTTTTTAACTATTTAAAACATAAGTATGGAAAAGGTGTTGCTCATATTATTACCTTTGGAAAACTAAAAGCTAGAATGGCTTTCAGGGATATCGGTAGAGTTTTGGGTTTGCCGTACGGATATGTAGATACTTTATGCAAAATGATTCCATTTGATCCTTCCCGACCTCTTTCTTTAGAACAGGCTATAGTTCGAGAACCTAGAATAAAAAAAGAAGAGAATAAAGATCCAAGGGTTAAAAAACTAATAGAATTATCCCTTAAACTAGAAGGTCTATATAGAAACATGGCAACGCACGCAGCTGGAGTCGTTATTCCTGAAGAGAATTTAGCTGAATTTGTTCCATTATATAAGGATCCTTCATCCAGTTCACTTTTACCTTCAACTCAATTTGATATGTATGCCTCCGAAAACGCTGGTCTTGTAAAATTTGATTTGCTTGGTTTAAAAACTTTAACAGTAATAAATAAAACAATATCACTTCTTAAAGAAAAAAAAGTAAAATTAGATATAAAAAAAATTAAACTTGATGACTCAAAGATTTTTGAACTGTTAAGTTCAGGCCATACAGTAGGCTTATTTCAATTAGAAAGTGCCGGAATGAGAGACGCTTTAGTTAATATGAAACCAAACAAGTTTGAAGATATTATTGCTTTAGTTGCCTTATACAGACCAGGACCTATGAGCAATATAGCAATTTACAATCAGTGTAAGCATGGCAAAAAAGAGCCAGATTATTTACATCCAAAACTTAAAAATATCTTAGAACCAACATATGGAGTTATTATTTATCAAGAGCAGGTTATGCAAATAGCTCAAATTTTATCGGGATTTTCTGCTGGTGAAGCAGATATTTTGAGACGAGCAATGGGAAAGAAGAAAAGAGCAGAATTAGAAAAACAAAAGGAGAGATTTGTAAACGGAGCTACCAAAAATGGTATACCAAAAGATACAGCAATTTTTATTTTTAAAAAAATTGAACCATTTGCAGAATATGGTTTTAACAAAAGTCATGCAACCGCTTATGCAATGATAGCGTATCAAACTGCTTATTTAAAAACTTATCATCCAAACGAGTTTATTGCGGCATCCATGTCAAATGAATTATCCAATACGGACAAATTAAGTGAATTGTTTGAAGAATTGAAAAGATTAGGAATTAAAGTTTGTCTTCCTTGTGTCAATGAAAGTTTTGCTGAGTTTGTGCCACAAGGTAGTTCATTGTTCTATGCTTTAGGAGCGATTAAAAACGTTGGTTTTGAAGCAATATCTCAAGTAGTTCAAGAAAGAGAAAAAAATGGAAAATTTAAATCTATTAGTGATTTTATAAACCGAGTTGATCCAAAAAATATAAATAAACTTCAATTAGAAGGATTAGTTAAAGCAGGAGCATTTGACTCAATTTTTAAAAATAGAAAAGTTCTTTATGATAATATTCCTAATATTATTCAGAATTCCAAAACTATGCATGAAAATAAAATTAATAATCAATCAAGTTTGTTTTTAGAAGATAATCATAAAATTTCTTATTTAATGACAGACAAAGATTCTTCTTGGTCAAGCGATGAAACTTTATCAAAAGAATTCGAGTCAGTTGGATTTTATTTATCCAACCATCCTTTAAAAGATTATGAAAGTATACTTGAGCAATATCAAGTTAAAACATTTAAAGAATTTGAAAATACTAATGAAAGCCAAAGTTTTCTAGCAGGCACTATTATGTCGGTAAAAGAAAAAAAAACTATAAAAGGAACATCTTTTGTCATTATTAAATTTAGTGATTTAAGCAAAGTATTTGAACTTTTTATTTTTTCGGAAATTTTGGAAGAAAATAGAAAGCATTTAGTTGAGGGGCAATCTTTTTTATTAACTGTTATAAAAGATAAAGAAAATCAGGAAAATCGATTTAGAAGAATAAGTGTAAGAAAGATTGTTAGTTTAAAAGAAATTACGAAAATGGGTTATAACGATGTTTATATAGAAATAGACGAGTCTGATAATTTGAAAAAGCTTTATGAGGCTATTAAAGAAAAAGGAAATGCTAAAATTAAAATTTCTATTAATGATAAACATAAAAATTATTTATTTGAATTAAAGGATAAGAGAAAATTTGATTATGAAACTTTAAAGTACTTAAATAAAGAGCGTTATATCAGGAAAATAAGAGTTTAAATTTGATATTGAATTTCTGCTTGTAAAAAGGTAGAACGTCTAGCTTAAATACGCACACAGTTGTTGGTTGTAAAACCTCCGGTCCTTAAATGGAAAAAATTGTGGTGGAATAACCGGGAAACAATGAAATTACCAAGTGTTACTATAAAACAATTACTAGACGCCGGCGTTCATTTAGGCCACAAAACTTTTAGGTGGAATCCAAAAATGAGTCCGTATATTTTTGGATCAAAAGATTCCATACATATTATTGATCTTGTACAGACTTTGGAAATGACAAATGTTGCATTACACGAAATACACAAGTGTATTGTTTCAGGAGGTAAAATATTGTTTGTATCAACAAAAAAACAGGCCACAGAAACAATTTCTGCTCTAGCTAAGGATACTTCACAATTTTATGTTAATCATAGATGGCTTGGTGGAATGCTTACTAACTGGAAGACTATATCCAATTCAATAAAGCGTTACAAAAAACTTTCCGAAGACTTAAAACAAGAAAGCACAGGTTTCACAAAAAAAGAAATTTTAAAAATGGGTAAACAAAGAGACAAACTAGAAAGATCATTGGGTGGTATAGCCGATATGAAAAAAACACCGAATATGATTTTTATAATTGATACTAATGTTGAAGATTTAGCAGTTAAAGAAGCTGTAAAATTGCGCATTCCTATAGTTGCAATAATTGATACCAACTCTGATCCCACAGAAATCAATTTTCCAATACCTGGAAACGATGATGAAAGAAGAGCCATAAATTTGTATTGTGAGCTAATAAAACAAACGATACTAGATGCTCAGAAAAATATATCCACAAAATATTCTGAAGAGATTGAATCTAAAGAAAAAAAGGAAAAACCTAAACAAAAAATAAAAGTAGAAGTGTCTAAACCTAAAATAAAAAGCGATGCAACAGAAAAAAAATCCACATCCATTTTCTCAAAAATTAAAACGTTAGCATCCAAAAAATAAGAATAAAAATATATAATTTTTATGTCTTCAGGTAATTTATTAGAAAAGGTTAAGCAATTAAGAAAAATTACTGGAGTGGGATACAAAGATTGTAAGAATGCAATCGATGAAACTCAAGGAGATATTGAAAAGTCGGTAGAACTATTGAGAAAAAAAGGTATTGCAAAAGCCATTAAAAAAATGTCACGAGTAGCGGCTGAAGGTTTGATTTGTATTTATGAGCAAGATAATCAATTTTCAATGATAGAAATAAACAGCGAAACAGATTTTGTTGCAAAAAACAATCAATTTGTAAATTTTGCTGAAGAAATATCCCAATTAGCATTAATCAAATCTGGAAAAATGGAAGATATTTTAAATTCGACAATGACAAACAAAAAAAATGTCAAAGATAATTTAGTTGATTTAATATCTAAAATTGGAGAAAAAATTACTTTAAGAAGAAGCGCTTTCATTGGGAAAGATAAATCAATAAATTTTTCGTATACACACTCTTCACTTAAAAAAAATGTTGGAAAATTGGGAGTGTTATTAAGCATAGAAACTACAAAGCCAAAAAATGAAATATTGAATTTAGGAAAACAGTTGGCGATGCAAGTGGCTGCTTCCTCACCACTAGCAATAGACAAGGAGAGTTTAGATCAAAATATATTACAAAAAGAAAAGGAAATAATTAAAGAAGAATTGAAAAATAGCGGAAAGGATACTAAGATTGTAGAAAAAATAGCTATAGGAAAATTGAATAAATTTATTGCAGATAACACTCTATTAAACCAAGAGTGGATTATGGATCCCAAGAAAAAGGTAAAAGATGTGCTCAAAGAAGTTGTCGGCAAGGATAAAATAGAAATAAAGAAATTTATAAGATTTAAGGTTGGTGAAGGAGTTTAAATATTGTGACTTCAGAAGATATATTAAAAAATTGCATATCTAAAATGAAAAAAGCCTTTGATGTTTTTAATCAAGATTTATCATCATTAAGAACAGGTCGAGCTAATGTTCACATGTTGGATATAATCAAAATTGATGTTTATGGGCAAAGCATGGCAATTAACCAATTGGCAAATATATCAACTCCTGAGCCAAGGCTTCTTACAGTCCAAGTTTGGGATCAAAATAATGTCCCATTAATTGACGCAGCGATTAAAAAATCTAATCTTGGAATTAATCCTCAAATAGATGGTCAGTTGCTGAGAATTCCAATTCCTAGTTTAAATGAAGAAAGAAGAGTTGAATTAAAGAAAATTATGCGTGGACTAGCAGAGAAAGCGAAAGTATCTATAAGAAATATTAGGCGAGAGGCCAATGATAATTTAAAAAATAATCTTAAAGATAAAAAAATTAGTGAAGATGAATTGAAAAATTTTGAAAAAAAAATCCAAAATTCAACCGATAAACAAATATTAGAACTTGAAAAAAAATTAGAAGAAAAAGAAAAAGAAATAATGACAATATGAATCAGTTAAATCATGTCGCTATAATCATGGATGGAAATGGGCGATGGGGTTTAAAGAAAAGAGGATCTAGAAATTATGGCCATCTAAAAGGGTTGAACACTGTAGAAACTGTAATTAAATCATCACTTGATCAAAAAATTCCTTATTTAACACTTTATACTTTTTCAACAGAAAATTGGAAAAGGCCAGATAATGAGATTAATTTTCTTTTTGATTTAGTAAGAAAGCACATTAAAAAAAATTTAAAAAAAATTAATAAACAAGGAATTAAAATAAATATTATTGGGAAACAAAAAAAACTTCCCCCAGATATTGTTCAATCCTTAAAATTAATTGAAAAAAAAACCAAAAAAAATAATGCAATTACAATAAATCTTGCATTAAATTATGGATCAAAAGAAGAAATTGTTGATGTATGCAAAAAATTTGTCTTTGTGAAAAATAAAAAAATAAATATAAAAAATTTTCAAAAAAAACTTTATACTAAAAATATACCAGACCCCGATATCTTAATCAGAACAGGTGGAACCAGAAGATTAAGCAATTTTTTATTATGGCAGCTAGCATATACAGAGATTTTTTTTATAGATAAATTATGGCCAGATTTCAATGAAAATGATTTTAATAAAATTATAAGTAAATTTCATAAGATAAAAAGAAATTTTGGTAAAATATGACTAATTTACAAAAAAGAATTTTAACTTCATTAATTATTTTACCTCTAACTATTTTTTTTGTAGTCAAAGGAGGGTATTTTTTAAAATTTTTTTTATTAGCCATTTTTTTAGTAGCAAATTATGAGTTATTTTCAGTTTTCAATAAAAAAGTAACAATATTATTTTTAGACTTAATATTAATTTTATCTCTTTTTATAATTGCTTATCTTGCAGATAATGGAACTTTGTCACTTTACTTTC
>Ga0208570_1000415_pt1 | contig 16147 bp, 15 predicted proteins | sample DeeseametaMP1202_FD_184192 | JGI IMG/M metagenome (GOLD analysis project Ga0208570, IMG submission 184192) | Marine microbial communities from the Deep Indian Ocean - MP1202 (SPAdes) | ecosystem: Environmental > Aquatic > Marine > Oceanic | place: South Indian Ocean | collected 2011-03-08
GCCAAAACAGGACCAAATATTTCTTCCTGCACAATGCGATGAGATTGGCTTACATCTGTAAAAATGGTCGGTGCATACCAATAACCCTTTTTAGGTAGCTTGCATGATGACTGATGGATTGAAGCACCTTCTTTTTGTCCAATTTTCACATACATTTTTATTTTATCTAATTGCATTTTTGAATTGATGGCACCGATATCTGTGTTTTTATCCAGAGGATCACCGACAATTAATGATTCCATTCTGTCTTTCAATTTTGAAATGACTATATCGGCGACACTTTCTTGAACAAACAACCGGGAACCGGCGCAACAAACGTGACCTTGGTTAAAAAAGATACCGTCAATAATACCTTCCACTGCTTGATCAATGGCCGCATCTTCGAAAATGATATTTGCCGCTTTTCCACCCAGTTCCAGTGTATATCTTTTTCCCGTGCCTGCCACCGATTTCATAATCAGTTTTCCCACATCTGTGGACCCGGTAAAGGCAATTTTATTAATGTCTGGATGCTCGACCAAAGCTCGACCGGTTTTTCCATCTCCGTTTATAATATTTACAACGCCTGGAGGTAAATCTGCTTCTTGAATTATTTCTGCTAATTTCATTGCAGTTAGGGGTGTTGTTTCTGCTGGTTTTAAAATGACTGTATTCCCCGTTGCCAAGGCCGGTGCTATTTTCCAGGCTGCCATTAATAAAGGGAAATTCCATGGAATAATTTGACCGGCGACACCGATGGGTTTTGCCATTTTTCCAGGAAATGCATATTCCAGTTTGTCCGCCCATCCCGCATAATAGAAGAAATGTGCTGATACCAATGGAATATCAATATCCCTGGATTCCCGAATCGGTTTCCCGCCATCCATGGTTTCAATAACCGAAAACTCACGGGCACGCTCCTGGATTAATCGGGCAATACGATAAATATATTTCCCTCTTTCGGCAGGATCCATTTTAGACCAAACATTGTTGTAAGCTTTTCTGGCAGCTTTGACTGCTTTATCCACATCTTTATTATCTGCTTCCGCTACATCCGCCAATTTTTCTTCATTCGCAGGATTGATCGTTTTGAAATAATTTCCCTTTATGGGTGGAATAAATTTTCCATCGATAAAAAGATCGTTTGTCGCGGGAATACGAACGTGGTCTGTACTTTCCAGAGCAGGACTGTATGACCAATCTGTTTTTAATTCTGAATTTTTAATTTTTTTACCCATATCTGATTTACCTCAATCCATTGAAAAATAATTCGCCGATTGATAAACACCGGTTGATTGCTTGAGAATTTGCATCAAAACATCATTGGCCAAAGAGCTGGCGCCGAATCGAAATAAGTCCGCATTCAGCCAATCCTGCCCTAATGTTTCTTTTATCATAACCAAATATTGAATCGATAATTTTGCTTTACTTATTCCGCCTGCAGGTTTCATGCCAATTTTTTTGCCTGTTTTTTTAAAATAATCACGAATGGCTTCTAACATAATGAGCACCACAGGAGGTGTGGCTGCCGGTGATACTTTTCCTGTTGATGTTTTGATGAAATCAGCCCCGGATTTCATGGCAATATCACTGGCTAAACGTACATTATCCAAGGTAACCAATTCCCCTGTCTCTAAAATGACCTTCAAATGGGCCTTTCCACAGGCTTCTTTTACAGATGCAATTTCATCTGCTACATAATTGTATTCACCGCCCAGAAACTTCCCTCTTGAAATAACCATATCCACTTCATCTGCTCCTTCAGCAACGACCATTTTCACTTCATTCAATTTATACTCAAGAGGTGTCATTCCGCTTGGAAATGCTGTGGCCACAGAAGCAACATTAATATCTGTACCTTCAAGTGCTTTTTTTGCAATGGCCACCATTGTGGGATAAACGCAAATAGCAGCCACCGTTGGCAAATTAGGGAGCTGATCATGCAAATGGGCTGCTTTATAACATAGCTGTTTCACTTTCCCTGGAGAATCTTTTCCTTCTAAAGTGGTTAAATCAATCATACTTAATACAGTATGTAAAGCCTCTATTTTAGATTCTTTTTTGATACTTCGAGAAAAAAGCCTTGAAACTCTTTCCTGGGCACCCACTTGATCGATTCTATGTATAAATGTTTCCATAATTACTTCATCCGTCTTAAATCTATAATTTACGCAGATTGCAAGGCCATAAGGTTTTTTTGTGAGATATCAATTTATGATTCCTTTTACTTTATCAACAAGAATTTGATTATTATATCAAAATTCAATAAACAAATTAATATACTTTGAGTTGATTTTTTTTGTAATATTAAAACTAGATGTTTAATCAAATTAATATCGGAATTGTAGGGTTTGGCCGAATCGGTCGCAACTTATTGAGACTCGGCTATGATGATCCGCGTTTTAATTTTGTTGGTATCAGTGATTTAGCTGAACCTGAAGCTCTTTTTTATTTGTTAGGCCATGATACTGTATATGGCCCTATTGATACGGAGATAGAACTCAAAGGTAATTACATTCATTTTGGTCCTCAAAAAGTTCGCATTCTACCTGGAGCGGGACCCGGTTCATTGCCATGGGATGCTCTTGGAGCTGATATAATCATTGACTGTACCGGTCGTATTTGGCCTCGCACTACATTAGAAAAATATCTGGAAGAGGGAGCAAAAAGAGTAATAGTAACCAAACCACCAGAAGATCCTGTTGATCGAATTGTTGTGATGGGTTTGAATAATAATGAAATTTCTATTGATGATAAAATCGTTTCTCCTTCTTCATCTACTACACAAGTATTAGCGCTGATGTTAGATATTTTGGATAAAGAATACGGTCTGGAAAAAGCTATGATGACTTCTGTCCATGCTTATACATCAGACCAGCCTCTCTCTGATAGTGTACGTTCAGACTTACGACGTAGCCGATCTGCAGTCAAAAACATTATCCCAAACCAAACTCGTTCACCTCAATTAGTAGAATCGGTTTTACCTCACCTTAAAGGGAAAATAAGCGGAATCGCTTTCAATGTCCCTATTCCTGATGGATCCTGCGTGGATTTGACTACTCAATTGCGTTCTACCCCATCCGTAGAAGAAGTGAACACATTAATGAAAAACATATCTGAAAATTCTTTGTCTGATATTATTGGCTATACGGATGATCCAATTGTTTCTAGTGATGTTGTAGGAGATAGCCATTCCATGTTGTTTGATGCAAAAGCGACTATGATTGCTGCAGGAAAACTGCTTAAGACAATCTGTTGGTATGATGACGGTTTTGGTTATTCACAACGTATTCTAGAACTAACTAAAGCTTACAACGATTTGGAAGCAACCTCATGAGAATTGCTTTAAATGGATTTGGACGAATTGGTCGTACCGTTTTCCGAATACTAAATAATCAAAAAGATATTCAAGTAATAGCAATCAATGATTTGGCTGATGATGATGTGTTAGCTTATCTGTTAAAATATGATACTGTTATGGGACGATTGAAAGATACTGTTACTGTTCAAAACGGGATTTTAAAAACAAGTATCCATTCAGTTAAAATGCTTAACGAGCGTGATCCCTCCGCCCTCCCGTGGGCTGAATTGGGTATTGATGTTGTCATTGAAGCGACAGGTGTTTTTAGAACCCGTGAGCAGCTACAATCCCATTTAGACGCTGGAGCTGGACGCGTAATTCTAACGGTACCAGCTAAGGATGAAATTGATTATACAGTTGTAATCGGAGTAAATGAAGATGGATTAAATGCTAACCACAAAATTGTATCCAATGCATCGTGTACTACAAATTGTCTTGCCCCTATGGCGAAAGTTTTGAATGATGCCTTCGGGATTGAATATGGCGTCATCAATACGATTCACGCATATACCAATGATCAACGATTGGCTGATGTTCCTCATTCGGATTGGCGCAGAAGTCGTGCGGCGGCGGAAAATATTATTCTCACCACGACAGGAGCTGCACGAGCGGTAGGTGTTGTTTTACCCGAGCTCAAAGGTAAACTGGACGGCATTGCCATGCGCGTTCCTGTCCCTGACGGTTCTATCGTAGATTTGAATGTTCAATTAAAAACAGATGTTAATGCCGATGATATTCGTCAAGCGGTAAAAGAAGCAAGTGAGACAGACCGACTCAACTCCATTCTCCAATACGAAGATACCCCCATTGTTTCTTCAGATATTATAGGCAATCCCCACTCATCCATTTTTGATGCACCATTTACATCGGTTATTAATAAGCGATTAGTAAAGACGCTTAATTGGTATGATAATGAATGGGGTTATTCTAACCGAGTGGTGGATCTGATCAATTTATTTTCAGAAAAATAAAATTTTAAAAGATTTTTACAACCGGTAATCAATTTTTATTTATTATTTGAGTAAAAGTATTTTTTTATTTATTATCTGTTTTCCTACTTGAACACTTACTAAACAAATCCCCGAAGAAAGCTTATTGCCTTCGTTATTTAAACCATTCCAACTGATTATATGCTGACCTATAGATTGATTTGAAAACAACAATGTTTTCTGCTCCCTACCCAATAAATCATAAATAACAATATTTACAAATGCATTTTCATTCAAATTATATTGAATTTGAGTTGAACTATTAAATGGGTTCGGATAAATAGCTAATGAAAAATTCTTTGGTAAATAATCATCGATTGTTTCCAATGGTTGGTTGGTTGACAAGGGGGTTGGTATCAAAAATGACCAGTTTTCACTTCCATCTGGAAATCTACCAAAAGAAATATCCCGTTTTATATCTTCACGATGGACAAAATGTATTTACATCTGGATTTTCTTTATCTGGGATGGAATAGCGATTGGATGAAACAGTCACTGAATTAATATTTCAAGAAAAAATGAAAGAAATCATAATGGTGGCAGTTTATCATAGTGAAAACAGAACAAATGAATACAGTCCAAAACACCAAGGAAATGAATATGCAGATTTTTTAATCAATACTATTAAACCATGGATTGATCAAAAATATAGGACTAAACCTAATAAAGAGAATACAGCAGTTCTTGGTTCATCTATGGGGGGTATTATTTCATTTCATTTGGGATGGGAACATAGTAATGTTTTTTCAATGACAGGCTGTCTATCGCCAGCCTTTATGGTGGATAGAAATGAGATTGTAAAGCGTATAAAAAAATCAAAAAATATCCCAAACTTCAGATTTTCAATCCAAAATGGCACTGAAGAATTGGAAGCACAATTCCAACCTTCTATAACTAAATTGATTAAATATCTAAATAAGAAAGGGTATAAAGAGGATTCTGATTATCTATATCGTATTTATGATGGTGCATATCATACCGAAAGCGCCTGGGCTATTCAGGTTAAAGACACATTATTATTTTTCTTTGGACTCTAGTGAAATATTATAAACTAAACCGTATTTGATTCACTAACTCTTGGGCGTCAGCTTTCGTTGGACCTTCAGCATAGATTCTCATAATAGGTTCTGTATTGGATAAGCGTAAATGGATCCACCGATCTGTCCATGTAAATTTGACTCCATCGACTTCATTGATATTCGCATCAGAAAAAATAGAGCGAGCTTTATTGAAAACAGCTTCTTTATCAATTCCATCCAATTCAACTCTATCTTTCACAATTGAGAATTGCGGCAAATTATCATAAATAGTACTTATAGGTTTATCTGTCATTGCCATACGATGCAAAATCATCGTAGCTGCTACAAGAGAATCCCGACCAAGGTGCGCTTCCTTCAATATAACTCCGCCGTTTCCTTCACCCCCAAGATTGGAGCCGGATTCAATCATTTTCTGAACGACATTAATTTCTCCAACTGCTGACCTTTTGACGGTTGATCCGTACTGTTCAGCGAGTTTTTCCAATGCAAGTGTTGTCGATAAATTTGTAACTATGACTTCAGGTTTATTCACTGTCTGTAAATATCCATCCACTGCTATAACCAAGGTGTACTCATCTCCAGCCGGTCGTCCGTCTTCTAATATAACGGCTAACCGATCCCCATCGGGATCTGACGCAAAACCCACATCTGCTTTATTCTGAACAACTGCTGCGCTCAAATCGGTTAGATTTTCCGGAAGTGGTTCCGGTGGCCTTGCAAAGTTACCATCACCATTGCAGTGAATTTTAATCACTTCACAGCCCAGCGATTCCAGCATATACGGCAGTGCTTCAAACGCAGCGCCATTCACAGCGTCCACAACAACTTTAAAGTTCCGTTTACGAATTTCATTCTGTTGAATAAAAGATAAGCTTGCTACTTTTATTACATGTTTTTGAATGGCGTTTACATCTGGGAAATGTAATCCTGGTTCTTGATCAACATCAGAAAATTCACCATCTATATCTACAGATTTAAATAATTGTCTGCATTCATCGGAAAGAAGGAACGTGCCGTCTTCCCGTATAAATTTTAAGCCGTTCCATTCAGTCGGATTGTGGCTGGCTGTAACAACAATCCCTCCTACTGCATCTGTATTTTCTACCATGAACTGTACGGTTGGAGTCGGAACTATATTCAAATTGATAACATCCCGCCCAACAGAAATGAGTGCCTGTGCAACATCTTCAATAAATCCTTCCCCCGATGGGCGCGTATCCCTGCCGAGCATAAACACACCTTTAGGCTGTAAAGCATTGAAGGCCTGTGCATAGCGGGAAATAGATTCAGAAGTGAATTCAGGAGCTGTACCCCTAACGCCGGAAATACTGCGGATAATCATTATAATTTGCTTTAATTAGTTATTTTATATTTTGGGATATTTCAATAAAATGTGATTGAACTTCAGTATCAACCGTGATAAATGAAATTATATTCCCTTTATAAAACAATGTTTTTCCATTCGGTAATTTTTCTGAAACAGCAGGTGGTACACACCAAATTTTGTATTCCCCATATTCTAATTCGATGGGTTTATTTAGAGGAGTTGTGCCCACATAACTTGTATTGATAAAAACGGGTAATCCCAAAAGGTTTGAATCTATATAGATATTGCTTGTTTGTTTTGAACGTTTAAGATCTATCTTTTCCAATCCAAGTTCAGAACTGGATATAGTTTCATTTGATCTACTAAAAGTAACTTGATATAATTTTTTCCTAGATTCAAAATCACTATCTACACCAGTCATTTTTAATTCATCTACAATAGAATCACCCTTATAATTACCAGCTTTTAGTAGGGCTTTATTTTGCTCTTCTGTTCCAGTATATTCTTCTGGGTGAGATAAACTACCCTGGACAAAGGCTACAGGCAAACCAACCTTTAAATAATCTTTTTCATAAGTGAAATGAAATTCATTTTCTTCATCAATGTTATTATTTCCATCAATACTTTTTTCAATATACTCAATAATTTCTACTGTAGAAAATTCTGTATCTTTCCCATTATCATCAAAATATGCTAAATCACTAGAATATTTTTTTGATATAAATTCAATTTCAGAAAAACTTGTATTTCTTCTTATTTCCAGATTTTCATTATCTTTTAAAGATAATAATATTCTTTTATCATTAATTTGATTTATAACAATTTTATTTTGTTTATAAAACGCCGTGATTGATAAAAGATTCGGATGTTTAAAACGTGAAATTACAAGATCATCTATTATTATATTTTTTTTAAGAAGGAAACCAATTTGAACACTATTTTTATTTTCTATTATTTCAATATCTCGAACTAATTTATTTAAAATATTATTCAAGTCTACTTTGGAATTCAGAACGCTAGCATCATTTACTGTAACATATAGCCAACCATGAGGGGAATACCACGATGTAACATTTTTTAAAGGAATCATTTTATTAGCTAAAAATGTAATATTTAATCCATTCAAAAGTTCGTCGCATGCTAATCGAATAATAATGATATCTTCCCCAAAAATGGGTTTTATTAAAAGGAAGAAGATTGCAATGATTTTAACGAATTTTTTCAAAAATCACCTCGGATATGATCTATAATATAAAATAAAGGCTCGGCAAAAACCGAGCCTTTATTTTATATTATAGAGTGCTTTTAATATTGGTTATAACGGCGCAAACGAGCCATTCTACGCAGTGCTTTTTTACGTGCTTCACGTTTTGAATCACTGGGTTTTTCGTAAAAAGATTTCTTTTTTACATCCCGTAAAATACCTGCGCGTTCCCATTTCTTTTTGAAACGGCGTAACGCTTTTTCCAGCGGTTCACCATCTCTAACGGTCACTTCGACCACGTGCACTCACCTCCTTTCAATTATCCTAGATATGTTCTAAGTGTTTTACTACGTGAACGATGACGTAAGCGACGAATCGCTTTTTCTTTAATCTGTCTTACACGTTCACGGGTTAAATTAAATTCTTCGCCAATTTCATTCAGTGTTAACGCATAATCGCGCTCAATACCAAAATACATTTTAATCACTAGGCGTTCTCTTTCTTTCAATGTGTCCAGAGATTGACGAATTTCATCTTTCAAAGAATCATTCATCAATGGTTCATCTGGGGAAGACTGGTTTTCATCCTTGATTACATCAATCAGGGAATTTTTATCGCCATCACGAAATGGAGCGTTCAATGAATGATGTCGTCGTGAAATACGCATGGCATCAATCACTTCATCTGGTGTCATTTCTAACTGACGACCAATTTCTTCTTCATTAGGTGAACGTTCAATCTCTGCTTCCAGCTTTTCAGCTGTTTTAGTAATCTTGCTGATCGTTCCTACTCGGTTCAACGGTAATCGCACGATTCGTGAATGTTCCGCTAAAGCCTGTAGAATGGATTGGCGAATCCACCAAACAGCGTAGGAAATAAATTTAAACCCACGTGTTTCATCAAATCGTCCTGCCGCTTTAATCAGGCCCAGATTCCCCTCATTAATCAAGTCTGTCAGGGGTAAGCCCTGACCTTGATAATCTTTTGCAACAGATACAACAAACCGAAGATTGGCTTTGACCAATTCCTCTAAAGCACGTTCGTCATTCTTGTGGATCTTTATCGCTAATTCAACTTCCATCGCCGGTAGAAGAGGTTCATAATTCCCTATTTCTTCCAGATAGCGGCTAAGGCTTCTGTTGGATTCGTTGACTGATCTTGCAGCTTTTGCCATAGTTTTCCTCTATAAATCGTTTCGAGACAAGTACGGTAATTTACACTAAAACAAAAGTTTTCTCAAGATATAGAGTGCAGTTTTTTAAATTATTTTTGAAAGTTCTGCAAACTCATTAATTGTAAGCGTTTCAGGACGGCGAGTGAAATCAATTTTCGCTTTGACTTCTTCAGAAATCCTAAATCCTGTAAGAGTATTCCTCAACATTTTTCTACGCTGGGAAAATGCGGCTGCTACAATTTTTTCAAAACGACTGAACATTTCATCAGAAACAATAGGTTCATCATGTTTAACCAGTTTTATTATAGCTGATTTTATTTTTGGTTTGGGAATGAATACTTCGGGTGGAATTGTAAAACATTTTTTTACATTCAAAAATGCTCCAATCATAACCGTTAAGCGGCCATAGGTTTTTGTTCCTACAGTACCTGTAAGTCTATCCGCCATCTCCTTTTGAACCATAAAATACGCTTCATTCCAATGGGAACGCTGCTCTATTAACCAAAATAATATGGGCGATGTAATATTATATGGAATATTACCGACAACGTTTAGCGGAGTAGGGATAGGCAATTCATTCAAATTCTGGCGAAGAACATCACCTTGAATAAAATGACAATTTTGCAGATCTTCACGTTTTTTTAAATATTTAATTAGTTTGGGATCAATTTCGATAGCAGCCAAATGTTTTACTAAAGGGAGTATTCTTTCTGTTAATGCACCTTCTCCGGGGCCCACTTCCAAAATGGAATCATCTGGGTTAGAATCAATCGTCCGTATAATTTTACGTAAAAGGTTGGTATCGGCTAGGAAATTCTGACCCCATTTTTTCCTAAATGTATGTTGAGTTTTTCTAACCACAGAAATAATGGAGATTTCTAAAGATTAAAGAGTTCAGTTGCATTTTCTGTCGTTTTATCAGCGATGATTTTTAAACTAACTCCATGAATTTCAGCCAGTTTTTCAGCTACAAAACGTGTTCGACCTGGCTCGTTTGGTCTTCCGCGAAATGGGACAGGGCTTAAATAGGGTGAATCTGTCTCCACCAATAATTTTTCCAATGGGAGCTCTTTTGCTACATCGGGTAAGTGGCTGTTTTTGAATGTGAGGTTTCCGGAAAAAGAAATGTAAAAACCCATTTCAACAAATGTTTTAGCTGTGTCTAACGTACTTGAAAAACAATGAGCTACTCCCGTGATGTTCGGAAATTCCGATAATAGTTTAATCACGTCTTCATCGGCCTCCCGATTATGAAAAATAACCGGTTTTTGTAATTGTTCAGCTAAAGCCAATTGTTCACGAAAAATGTTTAGCTGAATTTTAGGATCAGAAATATTACGAAAATAGTCTAAACCCATTTCTCCCAGGGCCACCATTTTAGAGGATGTCATTAATTCGGCAATTTGATCAAGATAATCTTCAGGGGCATCTTTTGAATCATGGGGATGAACACCGGCGGAAGCATAAATGTTTTCATGAGCGTCTGCTAAAATCAGACATTCACGGGAATCATCAAGATTCGTTCCTACAGTAATAAAGCGATTTACACCTAATTCATTAGCTCGATTTAACACATTGTCTAAATCGTTTTTCAGATCTTTATAGAATAGGTGGCAGTGGGTATCAATCAATTCCATTATTTTCCGATATATTTAAAGTAAAAATAAATAATATTAATGCACTTTTTTCCCTGACTCTACCTTCTTCCCATCCACAATAATCAATGATAGTTCTTTTTTCCTTGAAGCTGCTAATAACATTCCTTTTGATTCCACCCCACGAATAGTCGCCGGTTCTAGGTTTGAAATAATTACCACCATTTTACCAACCAATTCTTCTGAAGAATAATGATCTGCAATGCCGGATACAATCTGTCGCTCTTCATCGCCTAATTTAACTTTCAGTTTATATAGCTTATCTGAATCTTCCACTTTTTCAGCTGTTAATATTTCAGCTGTTTTTAATCCAAGATTTTCAAAATCCGAATAATCAATAAAGTGTTCATTATTTTTATTTTTTTTCTGAACCTTGTATTTCTTTACATTAATTCGAGGGAACAACGGAGGATGTTGTTTTAACTCTGTTCCTGCTTTTAAACCACCCCATGTTAAATCTGAATCTTTCGCATTTAACGTATCCAAAACAAAATCTGTCCGGTTGGGCATTACAGGTGAAAGTAATAATGTACCAATCCGAAGCGCTTCAATTGCTGTATATAAAACTCGTCCGGCTGCTGCCTTATCTTCCTTAACTAATTTCCAAGGGGCTTGTTCGGCTAAATATTTATTCACACTTCTAATAAATTGCAGCGTCTCTTCGATGGCTTCATTTACTTTCATAGAATTGATTAAATCGTGAATCAAATTCACCGTCTTTTCGGCTGATGTTTTTATTTCAATTTCTGCATGACCATCTTCCCCAGGATTAGGAATAATGTTGTCAAAATTCTTTTCTATAAGCTTACTTATACGGCTCAATAAATTTCCAAAATCATTGGCCAAATCACTATTATATCTTTTAATAAATGACTCAGTTGTAAAGTTTGCGTCTTGTCCCAAAACCATTTCCCGCATGAGGTAATAACGCACCGGATCAACGCCATATTCATCGATCAAGTCAAGCGGATTAACCACATTACCTTGGGATTTACTCATTTTTGAATTATCCATCAACCACCAGCCGTGGGCAAAAATAGACTTCGGTAAAGGCATTTTTGCAGACATAAGCATTGTTGGCCAATAAACAGCATGAGTTGTCAAAATGTCTTTACCGATCAAATGATATTCTGCCGGCCACCACTTTTTATACGATTCATCATTCACGCCAAATCCTGTAGCTGTAACATAATTAATGAGCGCATCAAACCAAACATAAGTTACATAGTCATTATCAAAAGGTAGATCAATCCCCCAGCTTAATCGTGATTTGGGCCGGGAAATACATAAATCCCCGAGAGGTTTGCGTAAAAATCCCAATACTTCATTTTTCCGATGTTCAGGTTGGATAAATTTTGGATGATTATTTATATGATCAATCAGAGCTTGTTGATATGTTGACATCTTGAAGAAGTAATTTTTTTCCCTCAATTTTTTAATGTCCCTGAATTCTCCGCTTTCAGCTTCTTTTTCAGTAATAAACCGCTCCTCCGATACTGAATAAAATCCTTCATATTCATCTTCATAAATATCACCATTATCGTATACAACCTGAAGAATATCCTGAACAACTTTTATATGACGATCTTCAGTCGTGCGAATAAAATCATCGTTGGAAATATGCAGTTTCTCCCACAATTCCAAAAATCGTAGAGCCATTTCATTGCAATGAATTTTTGGGTCCACATTCCGATCTTCTGCAGCCTGTTGAACCTTTTGGCCATGTTCATCCAATCCGGTAAGAAAAAATACATCATCATTTTCTGATCGATGATACCTGGCCAAGACATCTGCCAATATTGTTGTATATGCATGGCCAATATGGGGTTTGTCGTTTACATAGTAAATCGGAGTGGTTATGTAGAATTTGCCAGCCATTTTAGGCTTTCCCTTTTAAATAATGTTGAATATCGATTAGCATATTTGTAAGTGTTAAGGGCATATAAAAATTTCTATCTATAGATGCTATTGTTGTTTCTATTACTGAATTAGCTGTCGTCAGGTTTGCTTGAGGGTAAGAAGTTGTAAATGTTTTAAGAGCTTCTCCAAACCCATTTTGTGCTAATGGAGATGAAATATTTTGACGAAAACGGACCGATTGCTGAAACCAAGTCTGTAATAAAAAAAGATGAAATTTGAAATTGTTTGGATCGCTCCGTACCATTCTGGACATATTATTAATATATGACCGCCAACCATCACCGTTTGAATTCACCACTGCTTCTACTTGATCTTTCATGGTTTTCAAAATTTCAGCAACAGTCCTATCAGCCAAAAACCGTGCTTTATGTATATTTCCATCAGCCAAGTTAGCGTAAAATTCTGCTTCACCAGAATGGATGCCTCTATCCGTTAAGTATGTACTGACAATATCATGGGAGATAGGCGGAAAATCAATTTGCTGACACCGTGATTGAATTGTGGATAAAAGCATTGATTTATAATCCGTAACTAAAATAACTGTGGTTTTTTTTGGCGGCTCTTCTAATAATTTCAGCAATGCATTAGCCGAAGCTCCATCCCCATCTGAAAGACAATGGGCATCAAAAATCAATACCATTTTATAACCAGAGTCAACAGATTTCAAATAGAGTTTTTTACGTAATTCACGAATGGAATTAATCAGTATTCTTTTTGCTCGGGGAATATTGATCTTTTGAAATGGATCTGTTCCTTTTTTTTGTAGCAAATCTGTTAAGAGCGCTACATTGTCATCGCCAATTATTGATAAAACATCCGTATCTTTATCAAAGTTGGCTTTCTTGCGGGGCAATGGTATAATTACGTGAAGATGCTCATGCTGGAGCGATGAAAATCGCACACATGATGAACAACTGCCGCAAATTATTTCATTCCCTTGGCAGTTTAATGCAGCACTAAATGCAAGCGCCGCAGCTTCTTTTCCTGTTCCTTCGGGACCGCTGAACAAGTAAGCACTGCCAATTCGGTTAGATGAAATAATCTTTGTAATGCGTTGCCATACATTTGGCTGAAAATGTCCCGGGTTATATTTCATTTTTTTACCAACCATTTTTCCGGATCCAGTTTTTGATCTTTGCCCCAAATTTCAAAATGAAGTTTAGCTCCATTGATAGATCCGGAATCTCCCATGTATGCTAGTATATCCCCTGCCTGTACTTCACTATCTACGTTAGTTTGAATTTTAGTCACATGGCTGTAAATCGTGAAAAAATCACCGCCATGATCAATAATAATAATATTCCCATATCCACGGATAAATGTTATAGTTGTAACAATACCACCCATGACGGCAGAAATCGGTGTGCCCGGTTTTCCTTTTATATCAATACCGGTATTGTTTGTAGTTGTTTTTAATACCGGGTTCCATTTCCGTCCAAATTTACTGATTACTTTCCCGCTAGCCGGCCAAGACAACTGACCTTTTAGAGACGAAAATGATTTTGTTTTTAATGCTTCTCTTTGGCGACGGATTCGTTCTGCTCGATCTGCTTTAGCTTTATCATCTTTAATTTTGCCAATCAACTCTTCCAGTTGTTTTACACCTTCTTCTTTTTGCGTAATATATTGAGCTAATTCTGTTTTACTATTTCGAATTTTTTCCAGTTCGCGTTTTTTCTGTCTGCGCTTCATGCGCAAATCTGCCATTTGTTTTTTACGCTCTGTTTTTAAACTTATGCCTTTGCGAAGTATCGCCTCTATATTCAATTTCTTTTTACCAATATTCATCAAAAGCGATCGAATTTGTTTTTTATGTTGTCGGTCAATTTGAGAAATAATTTTCTGATACTTCGTACGATAAACAGCCTGACGCCATGAAGTAGAACTCAATACTTTTTCAATTTCGGATAATGTTCCTTTTTTATAAACTTGAATTGCACGATTTGCATATCGAATTCTTAATTCTTTCAATTTGACTTCATTTTCCCCGATTTCATCTTTCAGTTTTTTAATTTCACCTCGTGCGGAGTTTTCCTCTTTTTTTAATTCGGTAATCAGTCTCTCAACTAATGAGATTTCTTCTTCTAAATTAACAATGGTCCGAGCGGCTGATTTTTCTCTATTTTCTTCAGAACGCAGTCTGCTGCGAGTGGATTTGATTTCATTCTTAAGATCCTGAATAGCTTTTGATTGATACTTCAGTTCTTTTTGGAAATCACGATCATCTGTTTGCGCCCAGCTAACCTGACTTATTAGAAATAATATGGATATAATTCGCCTGAACATAGACCGGAAAAGTACCTAGTTCGTTAATCTTGATACAATGGGTTTCACATCATTTTAATTGAACGTATTCTTGACTAGTCTTCTATAAGGTGATTAGTTTAGTACCTTTAAACTAGCAGGAGAGAATTGTGAAAAGTCCACTTTGGTCAAATGTATTTAAAAACTGGAATTCGCAGGAAAGTGAAAAAGTCACTGCCCTTAAGCAAGTTCCGGTTTTTGATGGTTTAAGTAATAAAGAACTGGAAGAGATTGAAAAACTCACCCATGAACGAACATATCAATCTGGTGAACATGTATTTAAAAACATGGCACCGTCCGAAGGAATGTTCATCATTATATCTGGTGCAGTTGAAATTTATTTGGATAACGTTGGTACCAAAAATGTCCTTGCTGAATTATCAGATCACGATTTCTTTGGGGAAATTGCACTCCTGGATGAAGAGCCTCGATCAGCAGGAGCAATAGCAACAAAACCGTCTACCTTGCTTGGATTTTTCCGGCCGGACCTACTTTCTCTCATGGAGCGGAATCCCGCTTTAAGCAGTAAAATTTTAACAAATCTCGGAGCTGTATTAGCCGAGCGTCTGCGTAAAACAAATGAGCTTTTGTCACCAAATAGTGATAATTAATGGATAAAGAAAAAAATTATATACAGCTCATATATCGATTAATGATCGGGCTGCTTGCCATAGTTTTTTTATATGTGATTTGGCCTTATATATCATCCGTTCTTTTAATGCTGATTTTTGCATTTCTTTTTACAACTATTCTTTTGTCTAGTGTTGATGCATTAGAAAGGAAAATAAGAAACCGCGGTTTAAGCGTTTTGGCTGTTACTGTAGGTCTTATTGCAGCAATTGCTATTTTCATAGGCAGTTTTGCCACTAACCTTGCGGATCAAGCCGGAGATTTTTCCCAGCGTCTGGAAACAGAATCATTTATGGATGATTTCAATGGATTCATTGATAATACAAAAGCAAAATTACCGAATTTTGTGAAAGGCGGAGGGGATGATGTGGATGCAGCATCAAAACTGAATGAAGTAGTGGGTAATTTAATGTCCACACTGCTGACATTTGCCGGTGCACTTGGGAGTTTTGTTTTTAACATGATTATGGTGATTATTTTTACAATTATATTACTGTTGAATTATCATCAATTCAAAAAATCTCTTGTGAATTTTATTCCCAATAAATATTTTGAGGTGGGACT
>Ga0208570_1000416_pt1 | contig 16119 bp, 19 predicted proteins | sample DeeseametaMP1202_FD_184192 | JGI IMG/M metagenome (GOLD analysis project Ga0208570, IMG submission 184192) | Marine microbial communities from the Deep Indian Ocean - MP1202 (SPAdes) | ecosystem: Environmental > Aquatic > Marine > Oceanic | place: South Indian Ocean | collected 2011-03-08
CCTGCGTATTGGCGACGTACTGCCAACTGCTTTGAGCAGTACTGTATCTGTAAAAAGTACACCGGCTTCCGTAACAATGAGCGGTTCACGAAATCTGGTTTCACTGCCGGCTTACACCTCGATTGCTCCAGCAAGTTTTGAAAGCCAATTCAGCAGTTACAAAGCTGTCTGGGTACGCCGCAGTGATGCATGGCAATTTTACACAAGCAGTGACAACAAAACTGTCTACACCGACAAAGGTTATACTGAGTTAACGTCAAGTATTGAAGCCGGGGAAGGATTTTGGGTTGAATTGAATGCACCTGTTAATCCTGCAAATTTCGAAGTCGCGAATTATGGCGGATATACCGCATTGGCACAATTAAGCAGTATGACTTCAGAATGGAATATTGCTGGAACCTCAAAAAAGATCACGGTTGAAGAAATAACTCAGGCCGCAAATTTTGATCAAACTTCAGAAGATGAATCCAATACTTTGGGTTTTATTGAAAATTCCGGAGGAAACGGGCCGCCCTCAGGGTTGCAAATTTCGAATTTCGAATTTGAAATTGCAGTAAACGAGTTTGGACAATCTTCACGGATTGCGCTTTTGATGGCAGTGCTGCTACTTGCTTCTGCAATTTTGATGTTGTACCGAAGACAAACTCAGCTTAGAAACAGTTCACAGTCTCAAAACATTCTTCTGCGGATTCCTGCCTGGCAGTTGTTTTCTGTAGCTGGCATAATTATGTTTGTTGTGGCATGTGCTCCACCGCAGGGTGATTCAACATCTTCAACTTTTGACTATTCCGGATCGTATGACCGTGTCCACTCAGTTTGGAAATGGGATGATGAGAACAGCAAATGGCTTGCATACTCACCAAAAACTTCTGTTGCTCAGGAATTGTCAACTGAGGGCTACAGTACTTTCAGTTTCGTAGAGAAAGGCCAGGGATATTGGGTACGTCTTAGTGTCAGCGGCGTTCCTACCAGTCTCTCATTTGCAGAACCTCCTGCATTTTGAGCTATATGTTTTTCACTGCTCCGGACTTTTGGAGAAAGCGGGAACACAGGTCAGTGCTTTCATTTTGCTGGAAAGTCATATTTTTGCTGCACATTTTCGGTCTGAGTTTCCACGGGATCTTGTTTGCTGAAGAAAAGGCATTGCTTGAGTTCAGTGACAACGATTCACGTGGAGGCTGGCTCAGTGGAGATTTGATTATCACTGTTCCAGACAAAGTCATTCCAGCCAAAATTTCCGGGAAAATATCTAAATTTGTACTGCATTGGGGAAATAATCCTCATCAGCGTCTGGGTATGTTCCGGCCGATTGTGGTACTGCCGTCAGCTGAGTCCGGAAGCCGGATGCGAATCCAGTTTAAAGCAACACGAGTTCCTCCGGGAGCAACTCACTTTTTACTCTATGCCCGCCTTGAAAATGGAGAAGAAACTGAAAAGTTCAGTCTTAGTTTGATTGACAAAGGAGTTCCGCAGAGTAAGCCCCAGAATATATTATTTAAACAAACAGGAAAGGAAGGTAATCGAGTTCAAGGTGAAATCCGCATAACACGTGCCTGGGATGAGCGGGACGTGAGTCATTATGCCGTGTACTGGGGTGAAGGTGCGGATACAGTTTTAAGATCGCAGCCGTCTGTTACCGTAATTGAAAAAAAATCCTGGTTTGGTAGTTTAGCAGCCCAACTCCAAGCTCCCTGGATGGTAAACATATTGACAGAGGAAATAGATGTTCTTTTGCCTCCTGCGGCCACTCATCTGATTGTTTTCAGCAGGAATGCAGATGGGCAAATGAATGAAGGTACTTCTGTTGAACTGGAAGGAACGGAGACAAAAGATAAAAAACTGTCCCAAAAAATGCTGCTGCATAAAAAATCTGCTCCTTCCGGAATGATTGCCGGTAGCGTTACTCTTGTCCAGAGCAAAGGTGGGACTGACTCGGAGCATTATTTGTTTTTTTGGGGAAAAGATAAAAAAACCAGACTGGAAGATTTGCCGCCACTTACTCAGTTTGAAGTAAAGAAAATCAAGGATGGACTGACTGTAAAAGAAATACAAGTTTCCACTCTTACTGTGATGGATCAAAAACTGCAGGTATCGTCAGAGAATGACGCAGATCGTGAGTTAAAATTTGAGTTTCCGATAAACACTTTTATTCCTGAAGGTGCGACATACATTCTGGCCTTTACTCAACAAAAATTTTGGTTTCAGGATGATGCTGAACGCAGGCTAAAAGGGCCGATTGCAGCTGTGTCGATACAGGATCCAGATGGAAGCAGGAATAAAGAAAAAAAGAAAAGTAAAATAAAAGAGGGCCTTAAAAACTTTTCAATTGCAAAATTTAACAAGAAGGATCTAACAACAGAAGGAAAAAAAGGAAACCTTAAAAGTGTAGTTCAGGGGACCCGAACAAAGGAAATGAAAATCAGTAAGGCTTCGGAATGGAGGATTTCTGAAAATCGTGGTTTGGGATTGGGACTATCTTTTTCCGGATTGAATGGGATAGTCACTTTTTACGATTATAATTTGGACGATAATCAGCAATTGCATTATTCTCTGGAACTCACGGGTCAGCAAGTTGGAAGCTCCTTCAAAGCTCTGCGTTTGACAGAAGAGAGTACAGATATGCAGAGTATTGCAAAAAGCGGATCCGGCAACTCTCTTGAAATTGACCGAATTTTAGTTTCTGCAACTTACCGCTGGTTTGTCGATGAATCTCTAGTTTGGGGAATTTCAGAGGGATTATTTTATGGTGCGGGAGGAGGTTTCGGCTATGCAACTTTGAAATATCAGGGTAAAGACACAAGTACGGTAGCCAGCATATCCGGTGATACTGAAACCTTTGACTCAACTGCCACCGATTATTATCACTCTGCAAATGCACTTGGACTTTTTGCAGTACTTGATGCAGGTTGGCAGGGACTGGAAAACTACTATTTTCAAATTGCGCTTCAGCCGTCGTTATATTTTTATTATAATGACAATTTTGAGGAATCAAGTATTCCGGTTAACCCCAATCAACGCTCAACAGTAGTAGATCTCTGGTCAAGAGCAAAGAATCTTACACGTTTACTATTAGGATTTGGTGTGTTTTTTTAAGATAACTATGGCTTACTTATCTGCAAAAAACAGGAAGTTAGTGTTGCTGCTGTCAGTAGTTATTTTAGCTGTTTTTCCGTTGTCGATAACAGCAGAAGAACAGCCGTTGAATCAGCAAACTACAGCAGTACACTATGTTTTTACTCAAAGTGTTGAGCGGGCTCTGTATCCCTGGTTAAAGGAAGAAGTGGCAAATACCTGGTTTGAAAGTAATATTCCAAAATCATGTCACATCTGTGACAATGTCTACCGCTATCCAGTAGACAATGGTTCTGTGGTAACACGTGGTGTTCAGAATATGATGAACCGCAAAAGGCTGTCTACAATTCTGGAAGTACAGGAATTTTTGACAGTGATTGTCAGACAATCTGGTGAGATACTCAGTGTTGAAGCTTCACTGCACAATCTTGAAAAGGAAGAACCTCTCTGGTCCAAGGTTTTTGAATGGTCCCAACCCTGGAGTTTGTGGTGAGAAAATTTCTTTGGACGGAATTTGATGAACTTTACCACTCAGTCTTTCCCGAATACAACGCTCCACCACGATGAATTTGAGTGACTAACACTCTAAGGAACTAAAGATTTTTGACTGACTCTTTGAAGAGAGTATCAAATTGCTGATGCCAGAATTTCAACTCGTTTATTTGAAGGATACAATCCAGGATTTGGAATTTGTCGTACATTGATGTAGTGACGCGACCCTTTCAGTGAAAAGCTCTGAATTTCGTAGCAACGTTCCTTATAATCAAAGAACACTTCTTCTTTGATTGATCTTTTTATTTGTTTTTTCAGTTCCAACTCCAATCCATGGCTTTGGCCGAATAATCCATAAAATTTTACCGGCATAACTACCCCAGGTTTTTTAATTATTAACCCCCTGATCTCTACAAACTCCCCATCGAAAAGTTTAGACTCTTGCTGCCTTAATCTCTTTTCTGATGGAGATTCTCCTATAGCGAGCGGAAATTGTTTCGAGTTTTTTAAATACAAGAACTGTGCAAGACTCCCCCTCGAACGTGCACTGTAATAGTAAATTAAATTAATGTCAAGTAAAAAATGAAGTTTTTTTATTTTGTCTGTTTTTTCGAAATATTAATATCCGGTTGTTTTTTTAATCATTCCGTCAGAATATCAAGGAAAAATTGAGTAAAAATGATCGCCATTCAGACTTTGTTTGTTTTCTTCAAACGGACTTTCAAGAGATTAAAACAAGATGATTGCATGCTCAGCTTGTTTGGTTTAACATTAAAGCAGAGTCAATCTATGAAATACCAGGAAGATGCACAAAAAATCCCGGCTGATGGCCCAATTTGCAACTTTACTCGTTATTTGTATGGGAGTGATGTTGTTATATGTCTGGTTTAACTTTGACGACCTGCGTTCTGAACAGGCATACCGCCAAATGTGGTATCTGAACCATAAATTTTAGAAAAACTGATTACAAAAAAATTTCTAAAAGGAAACTATGGAAGTCAAGTTTAGTACAAGATCTGCTGAACAACTAAAAACTCCTCCTGCAAGTATGTCAGGTGTTGTTTTTGGAACTGTATTTAGCGATCACATGTTCTGCATGGAATGGGAAGAAGGAAAAGGCTGGCATAATGCGGAAATAAAACCTTATGGACCTCTTATGCTGGAACCGTCATCGATGGTTTTGCATTATGCACAAATGTCTTTTGAGGGACTTAAAGCATATCAGACTGATTCCGGTGAGCATGTACTATTTCGACCGCGAGAAAATTTTAAACGTATGAACAGAACTTCCCTGCGGATGTGTCTTCCTGAACTGGATGTTGAAGAAGTGCTTACTGCCTTAAAGCAACTGCTGCGTTTAGACTCCGGATGGGTTCCAAACGAAGCCGGAACTTCACTATATATTCGCCCAACAATCTTGGCTACAGAAGAGGCAATCGGCCTGAAAGTATCTTCCAAATACTTGTTTTATATTATTCTGAGTCCGGTTGGACCGTACTACTCCCAGGGATTTAATCCAGTCAAAATCATGGTCTCAGATAAATATGTTCGTGCTGTTCCTGGGGGAGTCGGATTTGCTAAAACCGGAGGTAATTATGCGGCCAGTAATTTGGCCGAAAAAGAGGCCAAAGAGTTGGGGTACACTCAAGTTCTCTGGCTGGATGCTGTAGAGCGGCGCTATATTGAAGAGGTTGGCGCAATGAATATCTTTTTTGTGATAAATGACGAAATTGTAACCCCTCAACTGACTGGCTCAATTTTGCCGGGAATAACACGCATGTCAGTTTTGGAACTCGGAAAATATTGGGGTTTGAAAGTTAAAGAAGGGCGCATCACTATTGATGAAGTATTGAATGGTTTAAAAGATGGTACTGTATCAGAAGTTTTTGGTGCAGGCACGGCAGCAGTTATTTCTCCGGTTGGAACTCTTTCCTACAAAGGAGAGGATTACCAGGTCAGCGATGAAGAAACAGGTCCGGTTGCCATGCGTTTTTACGAGCACCTGACCGGAATTCAATATGGCAAAGAAGCAGATCCTTTTGACTGGGTTGAATCAATTTAAAAGACTTTAACCGAAACTCGACTCTATTAATTTGAATTTCGAGCTTGAATTACTGACTACTGCCATTATTGTGTCTTCGGTTCTGCATATCAAAGCTGAATATAATGGAGCTCAACATTCTGGTAATCCTTATTATGAGCGGTCTGGCCTGGGAGCGTCATCTGCAGTTGGAACTTCCGCAAACATTATTTGCTGCGTGTGGTGCGATTTTATTCTTAATTTCAGACGCACTGCTGGCCTGGAATCGATTTCGGATGAAATTCAAATCCACGCAATTTTTATCTGGGATACTTACTAAGTAGCCCAGTGTGCACTTGCAATGTCTTTAGGCCAACCGAATGTTTACTATTTGAGTTGATCATTTATAACCATGCAAAATCTGTTAAAAAATTATCTTGTTCTCCTAAAAAATTTGCGTGAGAAAAACTCCCTTTTATTTGTCATGCACGTTTTTTTCGTGGGTGCGGCCCTACTGACATTATTGCTGGTTTTGCTGTCTAGCGGATTACGTTTGCTAGTCTAAAGCTGTTTTATTTTTGCGCCTCTTTGCGTACCCATGAGTCTGATTCTGATTTTAAAAAACGTTTAAATCGTGGTGCATCTACAGAACGCATGAAACGGGCCGCCGAAATCCGAACCTGTGCATTATGGTGTTTTAATAAGCGGACAGCAAGTCGTTTTACTCTCTGAGGCTGAGTTTTGTAAAAACCCTTTTTCAGTGCTTCAAAACCACGGCGGGCCAGAGGTGCAAATGATTTTTCTGCATATAGCTCCAAAAATGAAGCGGTGTTTTCTGTGGGAAACAGTGACAAAGCATCGAGTGCCCTAAAACGAAGATAGTTGATCAACGACGTATCTCCGCCAATTTCAATCAGCACTTTGTCTGTATCATCCCCCAGAAGCTGAAATGACTCAACGTCCAGTTTCCAGTGACGTCCTTCCAGCAGTTCCATAACCTGAGCCTTGTCCGGAGCAGCAACTGTGATTCCGGTCAGGTTCCAGAATAAAATACAAATGATAAACAGATATTTCATGATCCTCCTGTTTTTTCAGAGAAGTGTTGTTGAAAGCTGATAAATTTACTTTGCAATTGGTGAATACTTCAAAACGTGTTGCTGATGACTGGACAAAGTTTCCTGTTTTTTTCCTGCAGATTGTGATGAAGTGGTCCAAGGCCTCCAAAACATCACATTATTGGCTCCATAACCGTCACATTCCTCAGCAGACACTAATCCGTCATCGTTATTATCCCTGGAGCTTTTTGCACATTCCGCAGTGTCGCTTATTATATCAAACTCTGTCCCCCATTTTTCAGTAGTGTGAAACAGACCAAGCTGGTGTCCCATTTCGTGAGCCGCTGTTTCACCCAGCAGTTGAGCATCCAGTGTGCTTCCGGAGACATGAGCAGTGAGACTGATCAGCACTCCGTTCCAGGAATTTGCAATTCCCATTGAACCTGGAATTCCTGCTGCATTGCCCAAGTGTTCGGAGTCTGAATAATCCTCAATAAAAAACAAATTAACACCCTCTGTCACTCCCTGTGAAACAAGTGCGGAAGTTGTTGAATCGGTGAAAGTTCCGGATATTGCCGCATATTGAGAGTCGCTGATTGTGATAGTGCTGTTAATGGTTAGTGTGATTCCATTTGTAGAATAGATTCCGGACATTACACTCAATGTAGCGGTCAGATCACCTGCAGCCCAGGTTGTACCGGTGATGTAGGGCTGAACAACTATTGTTGTAGAAGTTGGAGTGGATCTGGAGCGCAGTGCCAATTTAACACGGTCGTTATTGTAGGCTTTGAACGTCCAAGTACCTGCTTTTGCACTGAAGCTGGGCGACTGCGGTACAAGAACATTGGCATAACCGCTACCTCCAAGGCTTCCACTTGCAACGCCGTTCAAATTTGGTGTTGAAGAAGAACTCAAAATATCTGTTCCATCAGGGTCAGACAATGAATAGAACGCAACCGAGGCATTGTTATCCTTGTGTGTAGACAATAAAAAAGAAATTCCATCTGAAGGCACTACAAAAGATCCTGTAAAATATCCGTCTCCACTATTTGTTTGAGTGATTTCTGACACAGTAAAAGGAGAAGTAGAATTGTCAGCAGTACTTGTGGCTGAAGAGCTGCTCTCTTTTTTAGAGCATCCACTGCCTATCAGCAGAGACGCAGTAAGTAGAATGAAGGCGGCATGGCAGAGATTCAGTTTTATTTTCATGAGTTATTCAATTTATTATTTTCTTTGAATCTCAGTCTGCCTGATACGCCCAATTGGACTGACTACTACTTTAGTGCTGTAATCATCAGTTTCCAGCGTGATGGTGCCGGCCGCGGCAAATCCAAATGCGCTGAATGAAGGCCAGCGGGTGGCGTTGATAGAGGTATTTTCCGGAATTTTTTCCTGTAATATTGTGTCATAATTACCGGCACTTTTGCGCTGCAGCAACAGATTTCCGGATTCACTTTTCAAGCGGTGAGATCTATGCTGAGTCAGTGCCAGCCACTGTGCCTGCCGCAGAGTGTTTTTGAATAGATCAACCGTGTTTACAAACTCAGCCCTGTCCAGAAGAGGAAACAGGGAAACGGAAAGCAAGCCTGTAAGAATTCCCATGATTGTGATGGAAATCAAAATTTCGTATAAAGTAAATCCGCCGGATTTTTTGTCAGTACGCATGTGGATCAATAAATACCTTGAACAAAGTCAGGAATAATATTTTAATGTCAAACCAGATTGACCAGCGCTCGATGTAGTACAAATCACATTCGATACGTTTTTCAAGTGATGTATTACCGCGCCAGCCGTTGATTTGTGCCCAGCCGGTGATGCCTGCTTTGACCTTGTGCCGAAGCATGTAATGTGGAATTTGGCTTTTAAATTGTTCAATAAATACAGGACGCTCAGGTCTGGGTCCGACCAAACTCATTTCGCCCTTAAAGACATTGAAAAGCTGGGGCAATTCATCCAAGCTGTATTTACGCAGAAAGATTCCAAATTTTGTACGACGCTCGTCGTTTTCGCTGGCCCAGACAGCACCGGTTTGTAACTCCGCGTCCGAATGCATGGAACGAAATTTTAGGGCATTAAAAGTACGGCCATCAAGCCCCATTCGTTCCTGACCATAAAGAGCTGGTCCTGATGAAGTGAGTTTAATCAGCAGTGCTATCACCATCATCACAGGTGCAAAAAGCACAATTGCGAAAAAAGCTCCGGAAATGTCCAGCAGACGCTTAAGAACTTGATTCCAGCCAGTCATTGGACTTTGCACGATGGTAACAATCGGCATGTCATCAAATGACTCCACTTCTGTGTGCAGTGTTCGGAAAGTTCCCAAGTCAGGAATAATCCGCACATCAACCCATTGCTCAGCCAGCAGTTCTTTCAGTACCGGAAGATAGTGCTGTTCTTCCGGAGAGAGAGCAATAAAAACTTGATCAATTTGTTGTGCCTGAATAATCTGGTTCAGCTGATCAATTCCTCCCAGTCTGGGTATATTTTGTGGAATTTCTGAGTTTTGCTTAGCCTTTGTTTCTATCACTCCTTTGAGAACAATTCCCAGAGATTTGAGTCGTAGGAGGCGTTCAATAAATTTGTTTGCGGAGACACCGTTTCCTATCAGCAAAACACGTTCAACATGTGCGCCTCTGGCGTGCAACCAATGTAAAGATCCTCTTGTAATGAGTCGTGAAAAAAATAGTAAAATCAATAAACAAATAAGAAAATAGAGGGTGTGAACACGAGAAAAAGAAAATTCTCGATAGAAAAACGCGGTGACCAAAGTCAGCAATAATAAGGTGAATGTTCCGCGCAAAAGATGGTAAAATTCTTGGGGTGGATGGACAACTTTATGCAGACGATAAACTCCGCTTAAAGAGAAAACGAAACCAGTTAAAATGGCCACAAAGAAGGCCGCTTTCAAGTATTCAGCATGTGTGGGAATCATCGAGGCCGGGGGGAGATCAATCCAGAAGAATCGGAGCTGATATGCAAGTTCCCATGCGGCAAATGCTAAAGACATGTCTATCAGTCTTAAAACTGAAGCAAAAACCTGAGTGTGCCTTTTCAACATGCACTTCCTCTAAACGAAGATGCAGAGGCAAAGTAAGCTTGGGGTTTGTAGTTTATTTTAATCAATTTATTTAGATAATTATGAAAGAATTTCATCCGAGTCATATCCGACTTTTGGTTTTTGATCTAGACAGCCTGACAGTTAAATTTGATCAGGAGGCATGGGATAAATTTCGTCAGTTTTTAGGTGTTTTTGCTGATCGTGATTTTGAGACTGTGCTCATTGCAGAGTCTATCCAAGCTTCTGAATGGAACTCATACGCAAATCTTTCAGTCATTCAAAGCACCGGTACAGAAGCATTTAAAAATAATTCTTCTCTGTCAGGTGAAAACGTATTTTGGTTTTCCGAACATCCGGATTTGCAAATAAAATTAGCAACATCTACCAAAAATTTTGCAGGAAGCATTGGCCAAACTGCGAAAAACGGTGGCCTTCAGTATCAACATTTATACGATATGCTGCAAATATTTCATCCGAGTAAAATAACTGCCGAAGATTTATCTGCAACTCTTTTTAATTTAAAGCAGAACTCAGAGCAGGTTCCATTGATGCTCGGCATAGGAGGCCCTGACGAATGCGGACATTCTTTTTTTGTCGGCGAACTAATCGATTCCCTTGAAGATCAAGGATTGCTCGTTTCAAGCCTGGATTTGTCTCAAGTTTTAGGAACAGAATTTCAACAACATGACAATTCAGGAACATTGTCTGCTTCTTCTTTCTGGCGCTCCGAAAAAATCCGGAACTGGGTTATTGAAGATGTTTTGCGTCCCTACAGTCTGGGGCAACAAGTTTACTTCGAAAATCCTCCTGAAAATATTAAGGATTATGAAATATGCACATTCCCTTTTTTTCTTGCTCCGGAAATGATTTTACTGGTTTGGGGAACAACGCTTTTCCTGCCTGAATTTGAAAAATTAATAGATTTGCGATTCTTACTTGAACTTTCAGTAAAAACCGCGGCAGCCCGTTTGTTTGGCCTTGATGATCGTGAAAATTTTGACCAATCATTTATAGAGACATATCAGCAGAAAGAAGGCAAATATTACGCAGACTATCTTACACAATATGATGTGCAAAACAAAATTGATTACAGGATAAATTTCGAAAACTTTAACGCTTTCCGTAGAAAAGAATAGATTTAACCTCCCTCAAAACGCCCTAAATCTTCCTTGATCTTTCGTTCCTCTTCAGCTGTCAGTTGAGCTAGTTCCTCATTTTCTGGATTGTTTGTCCTGCGCTTAGCCCGCAAGAAGACCACAAAAAGTCCAATCACTATCCCGGCGCCAGGAAGTATCCAGAGCAACAAATTGAAGCCCTGCTTTGTTGGCGAACGTAAAATCCACTCTCCATAACGCTTCACAAAATATGCTATTATTTCTTCATCAGATTTGCCATTTTTCATCAGTTCACGAATTTTATCTTTTATACTATTTGAAAATCCAGCTTCCGAATCTTTGACAGACAAACCCTGACAAGTTGGGCAGCGTAATTCGTCAGAGAGTTTTCTGAAGCGAGCAGAGAACTTTTCGCCTTCTTCTGCTAAACTGACACTAAGCGTTCCACTTAAAATGATTAAAGTTATAATTACAGTAATGAATCTGAAGTTAAACATAAAAAAGTAGTTTGTTTTGAATTAAGCGCGGAATATCTGTATTTTGCATAAAAAGGGAGAAAAGATAGTGTGTGTCTAATTTCTCAATCCTTTTAGTTTATCTTTCTCTCAAAAAGGATGCAATGTAAAACAGGAAATGAATGTTTTATGTTCGAAAAATTAGACAGATATTTGAGTCCTTAACAAATTAATAGCTTTGTATCATTCGAAAAATGATTATTATCTTGTGAATCTGTTATTTAAATTGTCTAATGCTTTGTGTGGTAGATTTATGAGTTGATTTGAATGCAATTGTGCTTTTTACTAAATTTGAAACTGGAGTGAAATTTGTTTGGAAATAACAAAAAAGCATCCTACAAGGGCACTGCGCCAACTTATGTGGGAAAAGGCATGCGGATCGAAGGCAAAATCTGTGGGATGCGTCCTATTTGGATTGATGGTGATGTTCAAGGTACAATTGACATTGCCAGCGAGGTGATAATTGGAGAACCCGCAATAATTGATGCAACAATTCGTGCGTCAACAATAAAAATAAACGGTCATGTTAAAGGAGAATTATTTGCATCCAAAAGGATTGAAATAATGTCTAAAGGCCGTGTAAAGGGAAGTGTCACAAATCTTGCGGGATGTTTAATTATTCACGATGGGGGAGTTGTCGAGGGAGTTTGTTCAATTGCAACTGAAGAAAAAATGAAAAGTTTGCTGCCACAGGAGTTTCCCAAATTGCTGACGGATAAAACGGCCTCGTCTGTCAAGGAAATTCAAGCCCCGGAAAACAAAGTCAAATCTTCTGCTCAACCAACTGAAAAATCAACTGAAAATTCTATAAATTGAAGTTCATTCTTTTTCAGATTTAGAGTTTTCTTTGTAATGCAACGGAACTTTATTTGAAGTTCCACGATTGTTGGCGATTACTCTTGTTGGACGAAATGCGGGAAAAATCTTTCTGATACTTTCTGTTGTCTGAATGGGCTTAGCAGGGATAATAAGAGAGAATGCTTTGCGATCTACTTCAAAATGTATTGATTGCACAGAATCCTGTATTGTCGCAAAATCCAAAGTCAAATTTGCCCAATTCCCTTGAACCTCAACGTGTTTCCCTGTTTTCAGTAGTCTCTCCTTTTCAACTATTTTAGTATCAGTTGCCAGCCACTGTTTGAGCTGCTTAAAACGTTCAGTCGCGGTTAAGGAAGTTTCACGTTTCAGGTAAACTTTTAGTACAGGAGTTCTGGTCAACTTTCCCGGATGCATTGTTAACGAACTCAAAGCTTCGTCGTGGAAAGCAATGCGGCAACAAAATTTGCCACTCAACCGGCTGTTTTGTTCGTCAATAAAAATAGTTGTTTCAGCAGCAGATTGGGTACTGTTGATTACAAAATCATTCCAAAAATATCTTGTTTCCAATTCTGGTGCAAGAAACTGAACCTTCACAACATCTGCATGAATTGTATGTCCTGCTTTAAAAACCTGCAGCACGGGTTTTAAATATAAGGAAGACTGACTGATGGAGGTTGCAAGCCGCTGTAGATCGAGCGGCCAAAACCCAATTTCCAGAGTGCTTCTGCATTCGTGACTGGCCTGTATTATTGTGTTAAAACCACGTCTAATAGAACTTGGAGTACCGATCAAGATAATTTTTTTCCAACCGGACCATATTTCACGTTCCACAAGTTTCTCCAGTGGAGTGTCGCCGGTTGTGAAGAAAAATTCATGGGGCACCAACTGCTCCATGATACTCAGTCCATGACGTTTCCAGAACAAAGAAATTCCAGGATGAGAATAGCTGTCCAGAATCAGATGCATTGGATGTTTCATAACACTTCAGTGTGTGATTAAAAGATAATTAGCATGGCCGGAATGTCATAATTGTTTCAATTCCTGCAGTGCATGCTGGGTTTTAATTATGAGGTCTTCCTGCGAACCTTCATTCTTCAAAACGACATCAGCATAGGCTAATCGATCATCTGGAGAAAGTTGTGATTCGATACGTGCCTGGGCTTCTGTTTTGTTCAGACCATCACGTTCTTGCAATCTCAGCATTGCGATTTCCGGAACCAGCGTCACTACCCAAATATGTTGGCAAACCTTATGCCAATTTGCTTCAATTAAAATGGCCGCCTCCAAAAAAACTATTTTGCGGACACAGTCGGAGACCAATTTTTCATATTCTTTTTGTATCATGTCGGCAATAATTGGATGAGATATTTCATTCAGCCGCTTCAGTTTTTGCGGATCTAAAAATACTATTTTTCCCAGTGCCGGACGATTTACAGTACCTTCCGGATGCAAAATTCCTTTACCAAATGTTTCCACGACTTTTTTGTAACCGTGGGTTCCAGGCTCCAGGACTCGGTGTCCCAGCTTATCGGCATCGATAATCGAATAACCATTGTCGCGGAGATAGCGGATTACTGTGCTTTTTCCGGAGGCAATTCCGCCTGTAAGGCCAACAAGAATTGATTCTGTTTCAGTTGAATTCATAATGCTTTGATCATCTAAAGATAGTTGTGGGCTAAAAAAGGCTTTGTTGTCTTCTTTCGGCCTTTTACTTGTCAGCATAAAGCTAACACGGTGTTAGATCAAGACACGAATCTTAAGTTAAAAACAAAAATAGTATTGACAATTATTCTCAATTATATGAGATTCAGGCTGTGAAAACAAAATTTGAAAATTGGCCGATTAACTTTCAGTGCTTTTTTGGCCAATCTTGATGCACGGATTTTAACCAAGGAGAAAATATGCAAGCTACTGAAAATACTGCTACTCGTGTTGATTCGGCAGCAGATGTTTTGTCAGGAAAACTGAAAGATATTTTGGACAATAAGGAAAAAGGAGTGATTCAAGTTGACAGCGATTGTCTTGTTGTCGTGGCAGCTAGAAAAATGCGTGACAATAAGGTAGGAGCTGTGATGGTTGTGGAAAATGATTCTTTGGCCGGAATTTTTACCGAACGAGACTTGATGAGCCGTGTTGTCGCTGCCGGGCTGGATCCTGAAAAAGCACAAGTTTCTGAAGCAATGACCTCATCAATTGCCACAGTTCCACCGGAAACATCAATCCGAGAAGCGGCAAATATCATGTCGCAAAACCGAATCCGGCACCTTCCTGTGCTTCAAGATGGGAAGTTGTACGGTGTTATTTCGACAGGTGATATTCTTGCCTGGAAGCTGCGGGAACAGGAATTTACTTTGCACCAGCTAGAGGATTATTTTTTTAAATCCTAACTTTTTGATTTACTGCCAAACTTCTGCGGGGACAAAGCTACCCAGTTTAATCGTCCCCAATCTTCCCTTTCCGTCTTCACTGTTCCCAAGTGATTTTGATTTTCCGGTTTGGGTATATTTAGTTAAAGTCTGAATTAGATTTGCGGATCTCATTCGGAAATATTAGTAATCATCAAACCACTTCTTTCAATCTTCCTGTTACCAGTTTGTGGAGTGTTTCGGATATATATAAGTCTGATATGGAATTCCTTCTTTTGCCGCACGTTTCTGAAGACGCACAAGGTCACGAGATGAGATGCTGATGTTGATACGCTTATCCTTCAGCAGTGTTTGACGTGCTACATCCTCAAGCTATTGTTTTTCTTTTTTAAGTTTGGGAATTTGTTTGAATTTTCCTTTCTCAAAATCATCAAGTATCTGCTGTTCTTCTTGATCCAATACCTCAATATTCTTCATGAAATATACTCCCGTGTTGCTTTTCAGCTGGGAATGATGGTTTTCAAAAATCTCGTGCCTTTTTAACAATCCGCTACATTAGCTGTTAGCCGATTCAACTTATTGACACTTCAAGTTTTCTACCAAGTGCAACAGCAGCCTTTTCCAAAGTTGATAATCGGATATCTTCTGCATGATTTTCTATGCGAGATATAGCAGATTTTTTTGTATGCATTCTTTTTGCAATTTCTTCTTGTGTTAAGCCGGAAGCTTCTCTTGCCTGTTTTAGTAATGCTCCAATTTTAAATGCTTGATATCCAGTTTCATAATTTTCTGAAAATTCTTCATCAAGTTGTTTTCGCTTACTAACATATTTTTTTAGATCACTCATATTTCCTCTCTCTGTTAATAAAATCTTGTTTTCGTTTTTCGGCTAGTTTGATAGCACTTTTAGGTGTTTTCTGGGTTTTCTTTTGAAATGCATGATTCAATACAATCATGTTATTACTTGCAAGAAAACCAAGAATTCTGAAAATATTACTTCCAAATTTAATTTTTACTTCCCAAATAGCATTTGTATCAATAAGCTTTTTGAAGTATTGAGTAGGAATAATATCAAGTTCTTCAATTAGTTGTAGAACCCATGCCACTTTTTGAGCTTCCTTTCCTGATAATGAATCGAGGAAATCTTCTACAGGACAGTATCCTGAAGTCGTTCTGTAGAATTGAATTTTTCTCATTATTTAAAGTTAACACATTTGTAAACATTTTGCATGAACAAAATGCAGTACTTGCTCCTTGAAGCAACAAAAAGAGTTAATTTGTGTTGCTGGAGTTCCTGCCTTTGATAAATAAATCTATGAATGTTGAAATGACATACCATGCTTTCGCCGAATTAAAATGAGACTTTCATTAGAGATTTTCAATTATTTCATCAATTGCCTCCCAGTTTGAAAATTCTTAATTTCTTCCCTTGCTGCTTGCTGTACTGTTAATCCGGAATTCCTATATTTCTTAATCAATGGAAGAATGACTAAATTGTATTCAATTTTACTAGGTGCAGAATATTCATTTTTCCAACCCATTAAATCAATGAAATCTTTGAAAATGCTATTAGGAGTTTTATCTACTATTTTCATCTTTTCTATGTC
>Ga0208570_1000421_pt1 | contig 15992 bp, 10 predicted proteins | sample DeeseametaMP1202_FD_184192 | JGI IMG/M metagenome (GOLD analysis project Ga0208570, IMG submission 184192) | Marine microbial communities from the Deep Indian Ocean - MP1202 (SPAdes) | ecosystem: Environmental > Aquatic > Marine > Oceanic | place: South Indian Ocean | collected 2011-03-08
GCATCTACAAGTTTAGTTGGAAATTTTCATTTTCTTCAGTTATGTCGGCGACCAACCTCCTCAAACTGAAACACCTCCTTAAATCTTACTGTTGTTACGGAGGAGTACAACAGCCAGCCTGACTTAGATGACATCTTGCGTTACGTTTCAGGCGAACCTAACGAAAGACGCCTACTTCAATTAAGCCGCTAGTGCGACTTGAGCAGGAGCGTAGTCAGCGTTTTTTGCAGCTAACATTTTGATGATCGTTTTAACGTGACCCCGATCATCACCCACGACTTGCTTCCCAATATTTCCACTTGTAATCGAATTCCATGACACCCCCATAAACAGTGTAAGAATTCACTGGAAAAATCAGAGTTCACATTTTACTCTTATTGCCTGAACAGTGCAATTGTTTTTCTTTGCCGGAAACTTGTTTGTAAATTTCGGGATTCTTCAACTGTAAATTACGGGAGTTTTATTCAAATCAAAACCACCGTCCCGTTTAACTGGCCGCTGCAACCGCTTTTTGTGCGGCATCGCGGATTCCATCTGCCATCAGCAAACTTTCCGTCAAACCGGATTCGTTTACTAACAGGTGCGCTTCTTCGGAATTTGTGCCTTCGAGACGTACCACCACCGGAATTTGCAAATTTAAGTTTTTGAAAGCAGCAATTACGCCTGCGGCAACCATGTCACAACGAACAATTCCGCCGAAAATATTGATCAGAATGCACTTTACATTTGGGTCTTTGGTGATGAGGCGGAATGCTTTTTCCACATTTTCCTGATTGGCCGCGCCACCAACATCAAGGAAATTAGCGGGATCTCCGCCGTAGGATTTGATAATGTCCATTGTCCCCATCGCCAGTCCTGCGCCGTTTACCATACAGCCGATGCTGCCGTCCAACTTGATGTAGTTGAGATCTGCTTCGCTTGCTTCTACTTCAAGCGGATCTTCCTCATCTTTGTCTCTCAGGGCAAGATTGTCCTTGTGCCGATACATGGCGTTATCATCAAAAGCCAATTTCGCGTCAAGTGCAATTACACGTCCGTCTCCAGTCAAAACCAGCGGATTGATTTCAAGCAGGGAGCAGTCTTCCTGTATAAAAGTTTCATAAAGCGCCATGAAAACGGCTGCCGCAGGACGTATCAACTTGGGATTAATTTTGTCAATTTTTAAACCGAAAGCCAATTCATTGGCTTGATACGGTCTCAAGCCGACTGCAGGATTTACGAAAATTTTGAGTATCTTTCCCGGAGTTTTTTCCGCAACTTCCTCAATATCCATGCCGCCTTCTGTGGAGGCCAGCAAAACAACACACTGCCGTCCGCGATCTACGAGCACCGAACAATAAAGTTCTTTCCGGATATCCATGCCTTCCTCGACGAGCAGTTGTTTTACCTTCTGACCCTGCGGACCGGTTTGGTGTGTAACCAACTGCATTCCGAGAATAGCCTCAGCACTTTCCCTGATGGCAGCCATTCCTTTTGAAACCTTAACTCCGCCGCCCTTGCCGCGTCCTCCAGCATGGATTTGTGCTTTAACCACACAAACTTCTGTCGCTAAATCTTCCGCAACCTGAGTTGCCTCATCCACTGAATAAGCCACACTTCCACGAGGAACAGGAACTCCGTATTTTGCTAAAATTTGTTTGGCCTGATATTCATGAATTTTCATAACTTTTTCTTTCTTGAAAGTTTATTCAAAAACTTGAAAATTGATAGGAATTTTTCTGTCTTTACCACATCACTTGAAGAGGTATTAAACCGATCGTTCAATAACTGTTGCTTCATATCGTGTCTCAGATATTTACTATTTTATCAATATTACTTTTTCAAAATCCTATCTTTCTTTTTGGTTTGGATGGTAGAGGTTCCATTAACTTTTTTACAGTACCAATTAACTCAATTATTGCTTGATCGTGGGCTCCAACTCTTTGTTCCAATTCTTTCAACTTAATGGCTAATTCTTTATTGGATACAAGCATTTCCCGGTTTTTGACAAATGCCCGCACCACAAAAACACTAACCTGAACTGCTTGTTCTGTATTCAATACCGATGCCGCCATTAGTGCACCGTGTTCTGTAAAAGCAAATGGCAAATGTGGAGAATACTTCAAATTGTTAAGGTGATCACAATTTGTGACAACCTCGGCTTTATTCTTCTTCCAAAGTTTTTGTTCTATTACTGCTATCCGTTTCCCAACGCCATAATTGGTGAAGCAACTCTCCTGCTTGTCGCAAAACATTTTCCCGATAAAGCATTTCAACGAAGAATGATTTCCCCAGGCCTCTACTCGTAATATGTCCACATCCGTATTATCTTTACAACTTTTTTCATATCAAGAACCTGATAGACCTGTCGATGTTGAATATTTATACGGCGTGAATACGCACCTGCTAAATCACCAACTAATTTCTCGAAAGGTGGTGGATTCTGAAATGGGTTTTCCTGCAAGATTGACAGTAGATTTTCGGCTTTATTCTTTAGATTTGAAACTGACAGTTTCTTTGCGTCTTTTTGTGCCTGGTTGGTAAACACTAACTCCCAATTCACCAATCTAACTACGTGATACAATCCTCTATTGGTGTGTCAAGTCCCTGCTTTATTGACTTACGCATCCCCGGAACAGAAAGGAGATGAAGGGTTTCCTGAACAGCATTCCAGTCTTACTCAGAAATCAAGACACCATTTGATCGTTTACCTGTAATTGTAACAGCTTCATGGGAAGCAGCAACTTTATCTAAAAGACGATAGAGATTGGATCTGGCTTCACTGACTGTCAGGGTATTCAAAGTTTTCTCGGTTATGATGTAAAATCGAATAGTACGTCATTTCGTACATTTAGGCAAGGATTATGGTAAGTATGGAAATAAGCGGCAAGTTATCGGTGTTTCGATAATAGTCAAAAGCCGGATCCTCATTATCAGTAAAATCAGGCAAAAATGTAGAATAAGAGGTGATCCCGGCAATGACAGGATCACCCCTTTTTCGGCAGGAATTCAACTAAGCATTTCCTTAACAGCGTCACGCTCCATTTCCAGTTCTTCACGGGTTGCTTTTATTTTTTCCTTTGAAAAATCATTCAGTTCAAGACCCTGGACAATTTCGTAATCACCGTCGCCTTTGCTTCTGAGTGGAAAACTGAAAATCAGTCCTTCCGGAATTCCGTAACTGCCGTCACTCGGAATTGCTGTGCTGAACCAGTCACCTTCCGGAGTCGGCGTATTGATTCGTGTAACAGTGTCCAGAGCCGCATTTGCTGCGGACGCTGCGGAAGAAGCACCGCGGGCTTTGATGATTGCGGAACCACGTTGCTGTACAGTTTTGATGAATTCCCCCTGCAGCCATTCTTCATCATTGATTACTTCCAGAGCAGCTTTGCCGTTAATTTTAGCATTGTAGAAATCCGGATATTGTGTAGCACTGTGATTGCCCCAGATTGTCAGATTTGTCACCTCACGAACAGCGGTTCCGGCTTTTGCGGCTAACTGACTTTTAGCACGGTTTTCATCAAGTGCAGTCATTGCGAACCAACGGTCACGTGAAATACGCGGCGCGTTATGCATCGCAATCAGACAATTGGTGTTGCAGGGATTGCCGACTACCACGATTCGAGCGTTGTCACCTGCGTTGTCGTTGATAGCGTTGCCCTGTCCAACGAAAATTCCGCCGTTTACACGGAGCAGATCGTTACGTTCCATGCCGTCTTTTCTTGGTACTGAACCGACCAGAAGTCCCCAGTCAATGTCCTTGAAAGCAACATTAGGATCTGAGGTGGTGACGATCTTATTCAGCAATGGAAACGCGCAATCATCGAGTTCCATTTTTACACCTTCCAGCGCGGGCAGAGCATGTTCCAATTCAAGCAACTGCAATTCAACCGCAGTGTCCGGTCCAAAAACAGCTCCGGAAGCGAGCCGAAAAAGCATGGCATATCCGATTTGACCGGCGGCACCGGTAACAGCAATTTTAACAGTTTTCATAAGTTCTCCTTTTTTGAAAAAAAATTAAATAATCCACAATTTTGTTTATTCCCCAAAACCATTCGAAAGCATGAGCCATCAAGGTACTGCGGCACTGCGGAATTTAGAGAGCAAAGCATTAAAAGTCGTACTGGGTCTCATGGCTTCAGTGACTTTTTTTACATCTGGGTGATAGTATCCACCCAAATCAACTGCATGTCCTTGAGCAGCATTTAATTCATCAACAATTCGGATTTCATTTTCTTCAAGCTCTTTTGCCAGTCCGGAGAATCTTTGCTGAAGTTCCGTGTCTTCTGTTTGATCTGCCAGTGCTTTTGCCCAGTACATGGCAAGGTAGAAGTGGCTTCCTCGATTATCCAGTTCATGAACAATACGTGACGGAGATTTGTTGTGGGTCAAAAAATAATCGTTTGCTTGATTTAGAGTTTTTGTCAAAACGTCGGCCTTGGCGTTGTTTCCTGTTCGGGCAAGGTGACTCAGTGACTCTGCCAATGCCAGAAATTCTCCCAGAGAATCCCAACGTAAATGTGCTTCTTCAAGAAACTGTTGGACATGCTTTGGCGCAGAGCCGCCGGCTCCGGTTTCAAACAATCCACCGCCTTTCATCAAGGGCACAATGGAAAGCATCTTGGCGCTAGTTCCAAGCTCAAGTATAGGATAAAGGTCGGTGTTGAAATCACGCAAAACATTTCCAGTTACAGAAATTGTGTTTAGTCCTGCACGCGCGCGTTCAATGGATAATTTTGCTGCATCATAAATCGAAAGCATCATAATTTCCAGTCCGTCTGTGTCATGTTCTTTGAGACAAGATTTGACTTTCTTTATCATTTGCCGCCCATGTGCCCGCTTATCATTCAGCCAGAAAATGGCAGGCCATCCAGTAATCCTGGCGCGTGTAACAGCCAATTTGACCCAGTCCCTGATCGGATCATCCTTGACAGAAGCCATGCGCCAAATATCACCTTCTTCCACATTGTGTTCGTGGATTGTCTGTCCTTCAGCATCCACGATACGCATGACCCCATTTCCCGGAGCTTCAAAAGTGGTCGGGTGCGAACCATACTCTTCCGCCTTTTTGGCCATCAATCCCACATTTTGAACTGTCCCCATTGTAGCCGGATCCAAGGCTCCGTGGGCAATACAATTTTCGAAAGTGGCAGCATAAAGTGGAGCGTAGGTTGAGTCCGGAATAATGAATTTTGTATCATGCAGATTACCGTCTGCGCCCAACATTTTTCCGGACGTTCGGATGGCGGCAGGAATTGATGCATCAATAATTACATCACTTGGAACATTCAAATTTGTAATTCCACGTTCCGGATCAACCATTGCTAAATCCGGACGAGACTCATAAAGTGCTTTAATGTCCGCCTTAATTTCAGCTTTTTTATCCGCAGATATTATTTCATCTGTTTTCATTTTTGCAAAGAGATCCCCAATTCCGTTATTAAAATTTACTCCTAATTTGGAAATAGTTTCCTCATGCTTTTCAAGTATCGGTGCATAAAACACCTGAACGCAGTGTCCAAAAATAACCGGATCAGAGACTTTCATCATCGTTGCTTTCAGGTGCAGTGAAAAAAGTACTCCCTGCTTTTTGGCATCTTTGACTTGTTGATAGAGGAACGAATACAGTGCTTTATTGCTCATGAAAGTTGCATCCACCACCTCCGCAGCTTCAATTTTCAGTTTATCTTTCAACACCGTAATTGTTCCATCTACTGCAATAAATTCAACTTTTGCGGTAGTTGGTTGCTCTATGGTTGTAGATTTTTCGTTTGCAAAAAAATCACCTCCACTCATTGTCGCAATATGTGACTTAGATTCTGGACTCCATTCTCCCATTGGGTGAGGATGACGCTTGGCATAATTTTTTACCGCAGGTGAAACACGACGATCTGAATTGCCTTCACGTAACACGGGATTGACTGCGCTTCCTAAAATTTTGGCATAACGTTTTTGAACAACAATTTCCACATCATTCTGGGGATCTTCCGGAAAATCTGGAATTTTGTAGCCATTTGATTTGAGTTCCGCAACCGCTGCTTTCAGTTGCGGTACAGAAGCACTGATATTTGGTAGCTTGATAATATTGGCTGCAGGGTCCTGAGTCATCTTTGAGAGGCTCAAGAGTTCGTCCGGAACTTGCTGAGATTCCGTCAGATTTTCCGGAAAGGCTGCAATAATTCTACCTGCAAGTGAAATGTCTTTGCTTTCCACAGAAATTCCTGTGCCTTCAGTAAAAGTCTGAATGATGGGGAGTAGAGAAAAACTGGCCAGCATGGGAGCTTCATCGGTAATGGTCCAGATTATTTTTGCTGTGGATGACTTCATATTTGTTTGAGTATGTTTGGAAACAAAGGGATAATTTTGTCCGAATGAAGTGGAAGAAAACTGCCGATGTTCAGATATTAGCCCACTGTCAAAAGCATTTTCAAAAAGTAGCGGGAAATAAAAATGTTGCTTACTAGTCTAACTGATCAGCCAACTATTTCAATTCTAAAAGTAATTTGTGTACTGCGGAACTATTTATGCGGTCAACTGCTTTTCGGCTTCCGAAAGCTTTTCTTCCATGCCAAAAATTTCAATTATGTCTCCTATTTGCAAAAGAGTGTTACCCCGTGGAAGGATGATTTGACTGTTGCGCATAATTTTTACCAACACGCAATCTTCAGGAAGATTCAGCTCACGGATTCTCATGCCGTCAATGGTGGATCCCGGCGGTATTTCCACTTCTCGGTGACAGACAAGTGATTTTTGCTGAAGCTCAGAGTCCTTCAAAGTTCCATTCAGATAATTTTCCAGGAATTCCGATTTTGGTATTTCTGCAAAGATTGTGACTTGATCTCCGGCATGTAAGATGGTTTCCCCTCGTACAATTCGTAACTTCCCACCACGGCGTACAGAAACTATCAGCGCGTCTCCTCCCAGGTGTAATTCCTTAACGCGCTTGCCGACATTTGGTGATTCGGCGCGTAGAGTAACTTCCGTCAATCCGGACTGGTTGAGTTTTCGAATGTTCAGAATTTCAGCATGATGCTGAACCTGTGCTCTTTGACTAACCGCTTTGTTGTAGGCTCTGATGATATCGATTCTGCGCAGAACACCCAGCAAAATATTTTTTCCAGTTTCAGAAACTACCGGAACGCAGCCTTCACCCTGATCTTCCAAATGACGCAAAGCCATCCATACCGGTTCATGCGGACGAATTGTTGCAGGATTGTTGAAGGTCAAAATATCCGCAATCGTTTTAGACTCAAGAGTACCCTTGCTTCGTAGCTGATCCAATTCGTTGATTGTTATCAATCCAACCAGTTCAGTTTCATTTTGAACCACCGGAAGCGCATGGTAGTGAGTGCTGGAAAAAGTGCTCATCAGTTCAACCAAAGGCAAGTCCAAAGGCACAGCCTCAGTTTCACAATTCATCGCGATTTCCGCAGTTACACCCTGCATCAGATCAATCGCCTGTGTGTCCTCTGAAAGTTCTACTCCCCGCCTTTTTAATTTTAATGTGTAAATCGAATCAGGACTCAGATTTTTGGCAACAATTGTACTTAAGACAGTTGAAAGCATCAAAGGCAGAATGATTTGATAATCACCTGTCATTTCAAAAAGAATGAGGATAGCTGTGATCGGTGCGTGTGCTACTCCACCAAAAAACGCGGCCATTCCAACCAGTGCGTATGCACCGGAAGGCGCAACTATTTCGGGAAAAATTGTGTGGGCGATCTGACCAAAAGACGCACCGAGCATGGCGCCCATGAACAATGATGGAGCAAAAATTCCTCCGGAACCTCCGGAACCGAGGGTCAGTGTGGTGGCAACAAGTTTTAGCAGCAATAAGCCGAAAGTGACTTGAAGGGTCAGTTGACTGAACAGAGTGTTTTCGATGGTTTCGTATCCCACTCCAAAAACACGTGGAAATCCGTCAATTTGATATGAGACAATTCCCAGCAAACCGAGTAGGATTCCGCCAAAAAGAGGTTTGGTTGGTTCCGGAATTCGGATTAAATTCCAGATGTCTTCTGAAAAGTAAAGCAACCGGCTGAATCCGACTGCAGCCAAAGCCGCGACAAATCCCATCAATGTGTAAAGCAAAAGTTCCCAAGGGCTCTGCATGGTATATTCCGGGGTTAAAAATGTGCGCGAGTCACCTTCAAAATAATGCGCAATCACATCGGCAGTCACCGCGGAAATTACAACCGCTCCAAAATAAACACTGCCGAAACGCCTTAAAAGGACTTCGAGGGCAAACACGGCTCCCGCAATCGGTGCGTTAAAAGTTGCCGCAATTCCGCCTGCTGCGCCACATGCGACAAGAGTCCGCACACGCTCCTCAGAAAGTTTTAAAGTCTGTCCAACGAATGAGCCTAATGCTGAACCGATTTGAGCGATTGGACCTTCACGTCCCACTGAGCCGCCGCTGGCAATACAAACCGAAGACGCAAGGGCTTTAACCACTACCACACGTGGACGAATTTTTCCACCACGCAGTTCCAGTGCTTCCATCACTTCCGGCACACCATGTCCCTTTGCCTCGCGTGCAAAGTAGTAAACCAGCGGTCCAACAATTGCCCCTCCCAAAGCAGGAATGATGATCAAATGCAGAGGATACCATTCTGCAAATATTCCGGCAATATCGCTGTAGGCAAAATTGTGAATCCAGTCAATTAAGCGGCGGAATAGTACCGCCCCCAATCCTGCGCCAATTCCAACAATCAGTGATGTGATAAGCATGACTGAGGAATCCGCGTCCAGCAGTCGCCATTTTGGAAGATGGGCTTTGATGAACTCTTGCGATTGCTTAGAAAAAATTTTTGAAAATACAGAAAATTTCATACTGTCTTGAACAAAACCTGTCAGAATTTTTATAATTTGTTTTAGTCTTATGCAGTCGTAAATAGCCCTAAAACTGTGTCATTTTGAACAAAATGAATGTGCGGACTTCACACTTTTTATGAGACTATCAATGCTAGGTTGAACTATTTTTCTGGTGAATACATATCGCCCGGCTGGCCGGTGGAAAACAAAACCTGTCGCCAAAACTCGCCGTGCGGATTTATACGTTTTTTTTCTTTTGTTACAGTTCCAAGCGGAACATGAGTGAAATGTCCATTCCAGTAACCGACCATCATGTCTGTTTTTCCGGCCATTCCCGCATGTACTGCATGATCTGCGAGATAATAGCAAAAAATGGAATCGTGCGGATTTGCCGGAAGTGAACGAATCATGTAACTGGGTTCGATGAATTTGAGACTGATGGGAAGTCGGTCCTTGAAGTAAGCTATAATTTCATCTTTTAAAAAAGTCCCAATGTCATTAAATCTAACATTTCCGGACGCGTCCTTTTCGTTTTTACGTTTACCCATCAAATTTTGTCCAGCTCCTTCTGCCACAACAATTACAGAATGCGGATGGCGGCCTTCCTTTTGTTGAGTTTCAAGTCTGCGTTCCAGCGAGCGCAGCAGGCCTTTTTCTCCTTCAAGTGTGAAGGGTACTTCCGGAATAAGAACAAAGTTCACATCCGGACAGGCTAGTGAAGCGTTGGCCGCGATAAAACCTGAATCCCGACCCATCAGTTTGATCAGAACCACTCCATAATTGTAACCAAATGCTTCTGAATGCGCGGCTTGTACTGCTTCAACTGCTTTGGAAAAAGCAGTTTCAAAACCAAACGTTTTGACACAAAATGGGATATCATTATCAATGGTTTTTGGGATGCCGATAATTGACATTTTTTCTTTACGCCGTTCGACTTCTTCCGCAATTGCATGTGCCCCACGCAGAGTTCCGTCACCACCGATACAGAAAAGAATCCGGATGTTGTTTCTCTCCAGACAGTCCACTATTTCCACGGGGTCCTGTGGCCCTCGTGAACTGGAAAGTAAGCTGCCGCCAAGGTTGTGGATATTTTTCACCAGAGCAGGTGTCAGCTCTAGAATTTCATGCTTGTAAGCTGGAATGAAACCTTGGAAACCATAACGAAAACCTTGAATCCGCTTTACTCCATAATTGTGATAGAGTTGCATTACAATTGAACGGATAACGTCGTTTATGCCCGGACACAAACCTCCGCAAGTCACAATCCCAGCCTTGACTTTCGAGGCATCAAAATAAAGGTGTGAGCGGGGTCCTGCTTGTTCAATACTTTGCGGATTTTTTGTATTACTTCCGGGAAAAACGGTCACATCGTGAAGAATTCGTGCATCGTCTTGCACAAAATGTAACTCTTTTTGTTTAGAGTTACTGCTTAATGGTAAAGGAGAGGGGATTTGGGCGGCACCGAGTTGTTTGACAGAAAATTCTTTTTTCATATTTACTTGTTCAAAAACAAAAATAATGAGAGAATCAAATCAAATTCGACTGCTTGTCAAAATAACCTGTGTTTGAAAAGTATCATAAAGTTGCAAATTTGCAAAGATAGAAAAGGATACTCATGAGCAATGTATTGACAATGATCATGGCAGGAGGAGAAGGAACCCGCCTGAAACCATTAACATCCGATCGTACCAAGCCTGCTGTGCCTTTTGGCGGCAATTACAGAATTATCGATTTTGTGCTGAGCAATTTCGTCAATTCCGGATTCATGAAAATTTTTGTCCTGACCCAGTTCAAGTCGCACTCCCTTTTGCAGCATTTGCGTGAAGGCTGGCGAGTTTCTTCCGGAATAGTCAAACAATTTATTGATCCTGTTCCGGCACAAATGAGGACTGGGAAAAAGTGGTATGAAGGAACCGCAGATGCAATTTTTCAAAATATGAATTTGATTGATGATGAGGATCCGGATCAAGTTTGTATTTTTGGCGGCGACCACATCTACCGCATGGATGTAGGTCAGATGCTGGAATTTCACGTCAAGTGCCAAGCTGTACTCACTGTTGCGGCTATTCCTGTGCTGGTAAAGGATGCAATTAATTTTGGTATTATTGAAGTCGATGAAGAATGGCGCATGACGGGTTTTGTGGAAAAACCAAAAAGTGCCCCCAAAACAATTCCGGGAAATCCTGATTATGTCTTGGCTTCAATGGGAAATTATATTTTTGAAAGAGGACCTCTCGTTGAAGAATTGAACAAAGATGCAAAAGATAAAAATTCAGTCCATGATTTTGGAAAAAACATCCTGCCTAAAATGTTTCCCGCAGGAAATGTTTTTGTTTACGACTTCAGTCAAAATTATATTGAAGGCGTAGATGAAGCGGAAAAAGGTTATTGGAAAGATGTCGGTACACTTGATACATATTGGGAAGCCAACATGGATTTAGTAGGATTGCATCCTCATTTTAATCTTTACAATAAAAAGTGGCCGGTACTGACTTACATTCCGCCGCTTCCACCAGCCAAATTTGTACATTTCAGTGATTTGCGTACAGGCCATGCCATCAATTCAATGATAGGTTCCGGCGCCATTATCAGCGGGGCCCTCGTGGTTAATTCTGTGGTTGGCTACAATGTGCGGATACATAGTTTTGCTCATGTAGAACACTCGGTTATCATGAATAATGTAAAAGTAGGACGTGGGGCAAAAATCAGAAAAGCCATCATTGACAAGCATGTCGAAATTGCGCCGGAAGCTAGAATTGGCTATAATCTGGCCGAAGACAGGAAAAAATTTGTGGTAACGGAAAACGGTATTGTTGTAATTCCGAAAGGGGCAAAAGTTGTCTGAAAGGTTGCGTATTATTTTTGCCTCAGCTGAAGTAGAGGGATTTTCCAAAACAGGTGGCTTGGCAGATGTTGCCCGCGCCCTTCCTTTGCATTTGAAAAGTCTGGGCCATGATGTCCGGATAGTCACTCCATTTTATCGCCTCATTCCGGAAAAGCATAATACGAGCACGATCATTCCATCTCTGGGTGTGCCGATGGGAAGCGAAGAGATTTGGTGTGCAATTCGTCAAAAGGACCTGGAAGGAAATGTAGCTGGAAAAAACATTAGCGTACCCGTCTATTTTGTTGAACACGAACATCATTTTTTCAGGTACGGATATTACGGTGATGGTTCACAAGCCTATCCGGACAATGCCTCGCGTTTTGGTTTCTTCTCAAAAGCAGTTTTGCAAATTTGCCGTTCGCTGGACTGGGAGCCTGACATCTTTCATTCCAACGATTGGCACACCGCGCTTATTCCGTTTTATCTCAAACAGGCTCAGCTGGAAACCAATGACTTTAAAAATAGCAGATCTGTACTGACCATTCACAATGCCGGCTACCAGGGCGGTGCTCCCGGAACATTCAGGCACTCTCTGGGCATACCTCTCGAAAACTTTGTGTTGGAAATGTTTGAGGACCATGGTCACTTGAATTTACTCAAAGGCGGAATAAATTTTGCCGATCAAGTCAATACCGTCAGTCCGGGATATGCGGAAGAAATGAGAACGCCACTTGGTAGTCATGGATTACATGAGACTTATTTACGCAAAGGCAAAAACTTTTCCGGAATTCTGAACGGTTGTGATTATGATGAATGGAATCCTGAAACGGATCCGTATTTGCCAGCAAATTTCAGTGCAAAAAATTTAGCCGGAAAAAAGCAGTGCAAACAGGAACTTCAGCGGCTTTTTGGTCTTCCGGAATCATCATCAGTTCCGCTGATCGGAATGGTAAGTCGTTTAACAATGCAAAAGGGTTTTGATTATTTGATGCCTGCCATGCTGGAAATTCTGCGTATAGATTTGCAGGTGGTCGTTCTGGGAAGCGGGGAGACTTGGATCGCAAATGCTTTTGATAAATTGCAACAGGAATTTCCAACGAAGCTAGGCTGGTATAACGGTTACAATAATGATTTGGCGCACATGATAGAAGCAGGCAGCGATATGTTTTTGATGCCATCACTTTATGAACCTTGCGGCTTGAATCAAATCTATAGTTTGCGCTATGGAACATTGCCGATTGTGAGAAGAGTTGGAGGACTGAAAGATACCGTTATGCAGTATGAAGAAAGTGAGGGAAAGGGCAGCGGATTTATTTTAAATGATCCTACTCCTGAAGCAGTGAGCAACACCGTTGGTTGGGCAGTACAAACATATTACGAACGTCCGGCACATTTCTGTAAAATGGTGGCTTTTGCCATGAAACAGCGCTTTACTTGGAAAACCGCTGCAGAAAAATATGTAGCGCTTTATCGAAAAAATTTATCATGAAGGAGGAAAATGTCAAAAAAGATTAAAGGAACAATTGCAATTCTTACCGGCGGTGGAGATGTACCGGGCTTGAATCCAGCCATTCGCGCGGCAACTATCCGTGCCAATCGAAACGGTTACCGAGTCGTCGGACTGCGTAACGGCTGGGAAGGTATTATGAAAATTGACCGTACAAAGCCGCTGGAAGAACAAAAGTATTGTCAGATTTTAACTGAACAAAATGTGCAAAAAATTGCCAGAACAGGCGGAACGTTTCTGCACACTTCTCGTACCAAACCCAGCAAAGTCGCCAAAGATAAAGTCCCTGAAAATTTACGTGATAAATACAATGCTGATGAAAATGATTTGACTGATGATATTATTAAAAATCTGGAATACCTTGGTATCGATTATCTGGTTCCGATTGGTGGTGATGATACTCTCAGTTATGGGCTTCGTCTGCACAAGGCTGGTGTGCGCTGTGTCGGTATTCCGAAAACAATGGACAACGATGTTCCAGGTACAGATTACTGTATCGGCTTCAGTACTTGCGTTACACGTACAATCGAATTCACTCACCAGCTACGTACCTGCGCTGGGTCACATGAAAGAATTCTGGTGATTGAAGTGATGGGGCGTTACGCTGGTTATACCGCATTAGTACCAGCAATGGCAGGTGCTTCCGACCGTTGTGTAATTCCGGAATTTGAATTTGATATTGAAAGATTGACGGAATTACTGGTTAAAGACCGCCGCGATAATGAAAGTAATTATTCAGTTGTGCTGATTTCAGAAGGAGCAATGTTTAAAGGCGCGGAAATGATTTTTTCAAATCAGGAAACGGATGCCTATGGTCACAAAAAACTTGGTGGAATCGGTGATATGGTCAGTGCGGAAATCGTCGAAAGAGCCCCTAAATATAACAAAGGTGAGACTATTCACACCATCAATCAAAGAATGAGTTACATGACACGTTCCGGTCAACCGGATGCGATTGATTCCATTGTTCCCATGGCATACGGAAACTTGGCGATTGATCTGATTATGGAAGGAAAAAGCGGGAGAATGGTTTGTTTGAAGAATGGCCGCTATGATCACGTTCCTTTTGAGGTAGTGACTGAATATGATAAAAAAATTGACGTGGAACGTTTTTATGATACGGAGCGCTATCGTCCACATTATCACAACTGTATGGGCATGACACAGTTTATCATGACTTCAGATTGAAAATTGCGTAAAGTAGTAAAATGACTCCTCTTTTTCGTAGCGGATTGATTGTCCTGCTGTTTGTTGTTTGCTGGACTTCATCGGCTTCTGCACTTCTTTTTGAAAGACGTAAAACTTTTGATTCCGAGATTTCCTGGTTTGTTTACCCTGTAGTTGGCACAATCCCCGGAGTACAGGATTTTTATGGACTTGGCGGTACGGTTTCCGGAATAGGCGGAAGTGAGTCGGATATCACCTTAATCAGTCTCAGAGGAAAAGCAAAATATTTTGAAGGTGATTTTCAGATCGATATCCTCTCGATTTTCGATATTCCGCTTTTTACCGACCATCTTACCTTCACCTGGTTTTCAACTAAAATCCGTAATGCCGGCTGGCCTGAGGGCGAGCGTGGAATAGATTCTGATCCGGACAGTATGTATTACTTACTGGCCAGCAACGTGGATGCTTCCGGAGGTGAACTTTCTGTCAATGTTTTAGAAAATCAATTGGAGTTTTATTACGCTTATACAGACGCTAAAGTGCAACCGTACGGATTAGTAGATCCAAATGGAACTTTTTACAGCGCGCAGAATGCCGGAATTATAGAAAGTCCCCGAGGTTACCGCTACGGGCTTTACCTGGACGATACTGACAACCGCCGTGACCCCAGAATCGGTTACCGTTTTCAGTACGAAAAGTGGGGACAGCCTTCTTCAAGAGAGGGCAATTCAGAATATTTTCAGGAAGATTACAATCTTTCCGGCTACATTCCTGTTTTAGCGGATGGCAAAGGTGTTTTAGTCTTGAATCAGTTTTTTGGTTCTTCGACAGTGCTCAAAAAAGGAACTGTTGATCAAAGTCGGTATGTCTGCGATAACACCCTAAAACCAGGCTGTCAGGCAATTCTCAATGAACTTTATGCCCGCCAAGTTGCAGAAGCAGAAAATGGCAAGGCAACCTCTCTGGGCGGAACCAACCGTTTACGTGGCTATCGTACCAACCGTTTTTATGACAGCTACACAAATTTCCGGGGTGCTGAATTTCGCTGGTATGTACATGAAGTACAGGAAGCTTTCAATTTCATCTTGGAAAAAGGAACGTTCGCCGGTCTTCAATTAGCCTTTTTCTATGAAGAGGGAACAGTCTCGCCGGACAAAGCCGGCTTATGGAAAAATATGCGTTCCTCTTACGGCGCGGGAACCAGATTTCTTTTTAATACCATCATTGTTCGCATAGATCGTGGTTTCGGCAAGGAAGGCGGTCAGACCACATTCTTCGTCGGCTATCCTTTTTGATCAGGATTTGCAGAAAATATATATTGTGCTTGGTTTTGACAAGTATAATTAAAGTGCACTTTTGTTTGTCTCTCGGTTCTTTAATCAAGCAGCTAAAATTATCTGAACAAAATTTAAATTTGACATGTTAATTTACATGTTATATAGTTGCGTGCAGATCAATTTCCCTGATGGCCAAGCTTAAGTCCTACATAGAAAATTACAATTCTCTGTGTACTTGGTATGATCAGCATGTCTAAGAGGTTGGCAATTCACTTTGTTGACTGCGCTTTAGTCCCAAACCACCTGGGAGTTTATTCAATACATCCGTAAGTGGGTCTCTTAGGAACCCTCACCACCTTCCTGAATTCTGCGGGAGTGAGTTTTCGGTTTATTCTTTAACATTCTAATTTACTTTTATACT
>Ga0208570_1000423_pt1 | contig 15945 bp, 19 predicted proteins | sample DeeseametaMP1202_FD_184192 | JGI IMG/M metagenome (GOLD analysis project Ga0208570, IMG submission 184192) | Marine microbial communities from the Deep Indian Ocean - MP1202 (SPAdes) | ecosystem: Environmental > Aquatic > Marine > Oceanic | place: South Indian Ocean | collected 2011-03-08
TGTTTACCAAAACATAGAAAGTAGAAGATTTTAGATTAGTTTCGTTTGATTAATTTTAAACTTGATTATTTTTAGATATTTTCAAAACTTCTTTTCTTTTTTATTTTTAAAATCTAACAAACAAACTCTACATTATAACGTGGATTAGTAGGACTTTTTGTTCATGAAACAGTGAGATTCTTTTTTTCTTAGATTAAGATAAGCTCGTTTTGCTTACCCATTCCTAAAGAATAAACTCTAGAATACTATAAATCCCTGAATTTAAAATAAATAGTAATGGACTTGCAAAATATTGCAACTCATGAATTTGGTCATGCAGCTGGTCTAGGACACCCTGATAGTACATGTACTGGAGAAACAATGTATGCTTCTGCATCATTTGATGAAACCCAGAAAAGAACTCTTGAAGCAGGCGATATTGCTGGCATCAATGACCTATACTAAATTTCTCTAAATTTTTAATCATTCCATCATTTTCAAAGTATCTGAAGCTGTAATTATTCCTACAATCTTTGATTTCTTTGAAACTAGAATACACTTTGAGTATCTAATTAAAGGGACAAGAGCATTTGCTGGAGTATCATAGTCTACTATTGGTGGAACAGGATCCATCGTGTCTGCCAGTTTAGCTTTTTTCAATTCCAGTTCTCCTATGTCTGCCAAGTGTTTTACAATTCCATCTTCAGATATTACACCTACAATCTTTGAATTATTAAAAACAGGAATCTGACTAATTGATAACTGATGCATCTTTTTGATTGCGTCGTGAAGTGTATTTGTTGGCTTTAGTTTTACAATGTCCTTACTGCAAAAATCCCCTGCAATATATGGAGATGATTCTCCTTCCAACTTTGCAAGATTTTCAAAAATTTTCTTTGCTGTCTCATAGCTGGGTTGACTTCTTCCAGATTCTATCTGGTTTATCATTGAGGTACTAACCCCTGTCATAGTGGCAAGTTTTTTCTGAGTAATGCCTATTTTCTGTCTTATCTGCTTGATAGACTCTATTCTAGGTAACAATTCGTTTAGAAATAGGTTTGATTGGTTTTAAAATGTATTATTTTTTCTTTATTCTTGTCTTTTTTGGTTGCTCAATAGCTGCTTGGGCTGCTGCAACAATTGCAATTGGAATTCTATGTGGTGATGCACTTACATAACTGAGGCCTTCACCATGACAAAACTTGATAGAATTTGGGTCTCCTCCATGTTCTCCACATATTCCAATCTCCATGTTTGGTCTAACTTTCCGTCCAGCAGCAATACCTATTTTCATTAAACTACCTACACTGTTTTCATCAATTGACTGGAATGGGTTTCTCTCAAGCAGTTCTTTTTCCATGTATTCTGGAAGGAATTTTCCTTCTACATCTTCTCTACTGAAACTAAATGTCCCTTGTGTCAAGTCGTTTGTACCAAAACTAAAGAATTCAGCCGTATCTACAAGCTCATTGGCAGTCAACGCTGCTCGTACTACTTCAATCATAGTACCAAAGTTAACTGTTAGTTTCATTTTATGTTTGGTTTCCATCTCTTTTTCAATGGAATCAAAAATTTTCTTAATATGATTAAGTTCCTCAATACTACTAATCTGTGGAATCATAATTTGTGGATGGGCTTTTACTTTTTGCTTCGTTAATTCCACTAGTGCCTCAAAAACTGCACGAATTTGCATCTCATAAATTTCTGGATATGTAACTCCCACTCTTACTCCTCGATGTCCCATCATCGGATTAATTTCTGCAAGATCTCTTGCCCTCTTTAGAATATTTTTTGCTTTTTTAATTTCGCTTGTGGCTTTCTTCAATTCTAATTTGCGAATCTTTTCTGCAAGTTCTTCAGGATTTGGTAAGAATTCGTGTAATGGCGGATCTAGTAATCTAATTGTAACTTCGTATCCTTTCATTGCCTTTAGAATTTCAATAAAGTCACTTTTTTGTAGATGTCCTAATTTTTTTAGAACTTTGGTCCTCTCTTCTATATTTTCAGCCATTATCATATCTACAAACAAACCAATTCTATCACTTCCATTGAACATTCTTTCTGTTCGACACAAACCAATTCCTTGGGCTCCAAACTTTCTCGCAAGTTTAGCAGCTTCTGGTGTATCTGCATTCGCTCTAATTCCTAATGTTTTTGTTTTTTGTGCCCATTCTAAAATTTGCTCAAAGTCTTTTGTAACTTTTGGTTCTACTGTTGGAACCATTCCAATAAAGACTGTACCTCTACTTCCGTCAATTGAAACTGTTTCTCCTTCTTTAATGGTTATTCCATTTGCAGTGCATGTGTTATCATCATAATTAATTTTTAATTCTGCACATCCTACTATGCATGGTTTTCCCATTCCTCTTGAAACAATTGCTGCATGAGATGATTTTCCTCCTAAACTGGTCAAAATTCCTTCTGCTGAGAAGAATGCGGGAACATCTTCTGGTTTTGTTTCTTTTCGTATTAGAATAATTTTTTTTCCTGCTTCTCCTAATTCTATTGCTTTTTTTACGTTAAATATTACAATTCCACTTGCAGCTCCTGGAGACGCTGCAATTCCTTTTGCTAATTGTTTATAATTTTTAATCTTTGATTCATCCATTGTTCTATGAAGTAATGCTTCTAATTGTTGTGCAGGAATTCTTGTAAGTGCTCTATTTTTATCAATTAATTTTTCTTTTACCATATCAACTGATGTTTTTACAAGTGCTACCGCGCTCATCTTTGCAGTTCTTGTTTGTAATAGATAGAATTTACCTTGTTCAATAGTAAATTCAATGTCTTGTGGTTCTCTGAAATGTTTCTCTAATTTTGCACATGCATTACTTAATTCTTTGAAAGATTTTGGCATATCTTTTTTTAATAAACTAATATTCTTTCCCGTTCTAACTCCTGCGACAACATCTTCTCCTTGGGCATTAATTAGATATTCACCTTCCATCTCCTTTTTGCCATTACTACCATTTCTTGTAAATACAACTCCTGTTGCACTATCATCTCCCATATTTCCAAACACCATTGTGACAACATTTACTGCAGTTCCATTAGCAATGTCTTTAGTTATGTTATTTTTTTCACGATAAACTATTGCTCTTTCCCCCATCCAGCTTTTGAAAACTGCCTCTATTGCTAATCCTAATTGTTCGTTAGGGGCATCTGGGAATTTTCTTTTTGCATGCATTTCGCAGATTTTTTTATATTCTGATACAATTTTTTTTAATGATTTAACATTTAGTTTACTGTCCTCTGTTACTCCTTGTTTGGCTTTTGCAGAATCCAATACATGATCAAATTTTTCATCATTTACTCCAAACACAACTTTACCAAATAACTGAATAAATCTCCTATACGAATCCCATGAGAAGCGTGGATTTTTTGTTTGTTCAGCAAACCCTTCAACTGTTTTCTCATTTAACCCTAAATTCAAAATTGTGTCCATCATTCCCGGCATTGAGATAGCTGCACCAGAACGCACTGAAACTAATAGTGGGTTTTTTGTTGAATTCCATTTTTTACCTGTCTTTTTTTCCATTTTTGCAATATTTTTCATTACTAATGGCATCACATCTTTGGAAAGTTTTCTATTGTTGTCATAATACTTGTTACAAACTTCAGTTGTAATGACAAATCCCGACGGTACTGGAAGTTTTAGTTGAGTCATCTCACTTAATCCTGCACCTTTTCCGCCTAGAAGCATTCTATTTTTACTGTCTGCTTCTTCAAACGCATAAACTGATTTCATTTTTACAATCAACCAATCCCAAAAAGGGGGTATTAAACCATTGACTTGGCAAATTCAGTTATTACCTTGTTCCAGTCCTTTTCCTTGATAATTCCACTTGCAACAAGAATTCCTTTAGATCCTAACTCTGCCGCTTTTGCTACATCTTCTCCTGAAACAATTCCTGCACCACAAAGTAGTTTGGTATTGTTTTTAGCACTCTTTACTGCATCTGCAGCTTTTATGATTAACCCTGGTTTTTCTTTAGATACTGCCTTTCCTGAACCGATTAGTTCCGGTGGCTCTATTGCAATATAATTTGGATTTAGTTTTGCATATTTTCTTGCTTCTGATACATTCTTGACACATAATACTGAAATCATTTTTAATTTTTTTAATTTTGAAACAAGTTTCACAATTTCTTTGCTTGAAATTCTATGCTCACTATGATTGATAAGCGAACCACTTACTTTAGATTTTTTTAGTAATTCTGGAATTACAAAGCCTGTGGTACTGCCTACTTTGGAATCATCAATATGTTGAGCTAAAATTGGAATTGAACTGTTTGCAACTAGTGCAATAAGATGTTGTGGCGGTGCAATTGCAATTTTTACTTTATATTTTTTAGATACTTTTTCCGCTATTTTCACAAATTTTATAATTTTATCTCCTGAAATCTCTTCATAATTTTTACAATTAATTACAAACATATTTCTTTGAACCTTTTTTCATTTATTTAATCCTTGATTAGGATTAGTTAATTTTTGATAACTTGTCGTATTTTTTCTTCATTGTTAGAACTATCATCATCAGAATTATTGCTGCAATATTTGTGCCTATGATATACACATCTGACACTACGATTCCATAAATTAACCATAAAATTGCTCCAGCAGATATAAAGATCATTAAAAATTTTGAAACGTCTTTGAGGCTCTTTGTTTTGTACCCCTTGTAAATTTGCTCTACCCATCCAGTAAGAATTAAAACTCCCGCAGCAGTTCCAAGCAGAGTCAGTAGAATTCCATCAACTTCCATATTTTACACTAACTCCAAAAGAACTCATCTAATCCAGTTTGTTTTGGCTTTCCTAAAATTGTATCAAAATCCATATCCATTGATGCTGTTATTTGTTCTAGTGTTGATTCTAAAAATTCCATATATTTTTTAGAATCAATCTCTTCTTTTTTTGCTAACTCTGCTGGCTTTACTCCTGGTTTATTTTGAATTTTGATGTATGAAATTATATCTCCTTTTTTTATCTCTCTTGTTCCTTCTAATTGTTTTGCAGCCCTGACGTGTTGAGGGATTGTTTTTACATATTCTGAAATAGCCTTACTAAGCATCACATTAAATGTCAAGTCTTCTATTGGAATTTCTTTGGCTTCTAGTCTTTTAGCACATACTTCAATCTTTTTTGTAATTTCGTTCTTTGCATTTTTGAAATCATCCATTGTTTGAACTTTGGATAATATTTCTAACAATTCATAAAATAGTTTTTTGATAAATGCTGGTGTGTGTGATTTCTTTCCTGTAAGCCCTTTGACATCTACCTTTCCATCCTTTGTTACGCCAAAATAGTTTTTCTTTCTATCACTTAACACACAATATCTATATGTTTTATCAATCTCTAAATCTACTCCATGATCTTTCTTTGCTTGTTCAATTACTTGTTGAATCTGCTCTTCAGTTGGCTTTTTAATAAATAATGAATCCGTATCTCCATAAAGAACTTCAATACCTGTCTCTTCACATTTTTTGATTGTCTCTAAAATTGTATGTCTACCAATTGCAGTTGTTGCTTCTGCCGCTGGAAGAAAATACAATGGGAAGATCTCTGCACCCATAACCCCATAACTTGCATTCAGAATTACTTTGAGTGCTTGACTTACTACCGTATATTGTTGTCTTTGTTCCTCAGTTAAGGTCTCTTTTTTGGATAGACTCTTGTAGTAATTTACTCTCAAGTCTCTTAATGAGCCAATAATCATTGATGCGAGTCCGTTTTTCTTTAAACATGCCCAATGATTTGTTTGTGGAATTGTATTTTTCTTACATTCCTCGTGAGGACATCTTACTGTCTCATATGATATGTTTCTAACTTTGATAATGCTAGGATATAGACTTGCAAAGTCCATGACAACTACATCAAAATGAATTCCTTTTTTAGGTTCAATAACAAGACCACCCCTGAATTTTTTATCTTTTATTACTGCATCTGATAGAACTCCTTCTGATCTTCTTTCAAGCTCTTCTCTTTTTGGAATTAAATAATTTCTTTTTCTGTGTTCATAATAGAACAAACTTCTAATCCATTGTGATACTCCCATCCTTGCAATATCGTCAATTGGCATTCTTCCAATTCTTGCAATAATTACAAGCATGTTCATTAGCAGATCATTGTTAAAGCTGGTAAGCTCGTATGTCAGAAGAGCATCATTGTAACAATAATTTGCAGTTTGATAGAGGGTTAACTGATCAAATTCCAACCCATAATCTATCTTTTCTTTGCCAAGCATAGCCTTTGAAACACTATTGAGTGAAAAGTTTGTGTATTTTTGACTGAATACATAGATTTGAAATGCGCGATTTGAAAAAGTTCTGTACAAATCAAGATGAACTCCTTTCTTTAGCGTTGCAGAATTTCTCATCATGTAGAGAGGATTCATTGAGTTTTTGATTCCGAGTCTTTCTGCTCTATTGTATAGATATGGCAAATCAAATTCATCCCCATTGTATGTAATAACAAACGGAAATTCTTTGATAATATCAAACGCATCTTGTATCATCTCTTTTTCTTTGTCTAAATCATAGAATACAATCTTGATACTTTGGTCCAGTTCATTTGTTCCTTCTTGAGTTCCCTCTGTTTTAAGCACAAAAATCTGGTCAAATCCATCAGAACCTTTTAGTCCAATTGCAGTTACTTTTTTCTCTGCAACTTTTGGATCTGGAATTCGTCCAACTACTGATTCTACTTCAATGTCAACACTCAGTCTCTTTATTTTTGGAATCGGTTGGTTTAGTAAATCTGCCCACTCTAAAATGAATTTCTTGAATTGTTCAGGATCAACCATACTTTCATTGTCTACTTTATCCCACAGCAAACTTTTCAGTGCAATTTTAACTTCGTTTGGAATTTCTAGTTCGACTGCTTTTTGATCAAGCTTTCCATCTTTAATTTCATAATATTTCCCAACAATTAATTTCCTATCATAAAGATAGTTTTCATAATATTTGATATCTGACTCCCAAGTTTCAATTATGTTTCTGATACTTTTATCACCAGCTGTTCCTCCAATTGCCAGAGGATCTGCTACTATGATCTTTGACATGTTAATTTCTTTATCTTTTAGTAAATCATATCGCTGAACAGTTTTGATTTCAAGAACATCATCTCTTTCCTGAAGAAAATCTAATTCTTCTGGTGCTAATCTTGAATAGCAGTAAGGTTTGTGACCTGTTTCGTCTTTCCACAAGATGAGTTTCTGTGATTTTGGCTCATAGAATTTTAAAACTGCAGATTTTGAAATATTATCATATGCAGCTGATACCAACATTGATGGTGGCATTGATTCAATTTTTTCAGTATCTGTTACATTTACTTGCATTTTCTCACACAGAATTTTCGTATTTGCCAGCTAGTTCTTTTGCCCATTTTGCAATATTGCTTTTATCTAGTTGAACCAATTCCACTTTTGCCTCTTTTATCAAATCAAAATCAGCTTCTGGATAAGAATCAAGACAAACAAATTTTCTAATCCCAATTGTTATTGCCATTTTAGTGCATTCTAGGCATGGAACAAACGTTGTATACAGTATTGCTCCTTTTGATCCTGCCTCAATTCCTAAAATTGCACAGTGCATTATGGCATTTGCTTCTGCGTGATTACAAAGACATCTGTCAAGTGATGCCCCTGATTCTATTTTTCCTTCCATTCTAAGTTGACATCTCTTACAACCTCCTTCAAAACAATTTTTGATTCCAGGAGGCGTTCCATTATATCCTGTTGCCAACTGTCTGTGGTCTCTAACAATTACTGCGCCAACTTGTCTTGTCATGCAGTTTGAACGAAGTTTTGCCAATTCTGCTTGCAGCATAAAGTATTCATTCCAATTTGGTCTATCAAAAGAACTGTCCACACAAATCCTGTTTGTCTACTCAATATAGGTTCACGCTAGTTGAAATTTTGTTGTTTTATTGATGTTGATAATTGAGTAATAGATAGCATTTTGCTATACAAAAGCATAAAATCAATAAATTCTGATTTTTCTTTGTAGAATGACTCAATACATTGAGAAAAAATATGTTCAAAAAAACTCTATAGAAAAACGAGATTATCAAGTAAATCTTGCAAATCAGGCAATTAAAGAAAATTGCATTGTGGTTTTACCTACTGGTCTTGGAAAGACTGCTATCGCACTAAATGTAATTGCAGAATATTTAGCAAAAGGAACAGGAGGGGCATTGTTTTTGGCCCCAACTAGAGTTTTGGTACACCAACATTATGAATTCCTTAAAGCAAATCTTACTTTAGATGACATTTCATTAATTACTGGTGAAGATCCTATTCAAAAACGAACCAAACTTTGGAGTAATAGTGTTATTTGTGCAACTCCTGAAATTACCAAAAATGATTTAGATAGACAAATTGTATCTCCTGAACAATTCAATCTTGTAGTCTTTGATGAAGTACATAGAACTGTTGGTGATTATGCTTATTCAGGAATTGCAGAACGATTCGAGAATTCTTCTGCTAGACTTATTGGACTGACTGCAACTCTTCCAAGTGAAAAAGAAAAAGCAACTGAGATTCTAACAAGGCTTAGGATTTCAAGTATCGCCGAAAGAACTGAAGACAGCCCAGATGTAAAACCATACATCCAAGAAACTAAAACTGAATGGATTAACGTAGAACTTCCGCCGGAACTAAAATCAATACAAACATTATTGAAATTAGCATTAAATGAAAGATATGATACTCTACAAAAAAATGGTATTCGCCTAGCTGAACAACAATCACTTTCTGCTCTGCTTAGAATTAGGCAGTTTGTGTTAAGTCGGAACAGACGTTCTGCAAAACCTCTATTCACTGCTATTAGAATTCATTATGCATTAAGTATACTTGAAGCTCATGGAATCACTCCTTTTCTAAAATTTTGTGAGCGTGCACGGAAAAAAAAGGGCGCAGGAGTCAAAGAACTTTTTGAGGTTGATCCTAATTTTACTAGGGCAGTACATCTTGCCAAAGAAGCGCAGTCAAGAGGGATTGAACATTCTAAAATTCCTAAACTAAAAGAAATTCTTGAATCTGTTCCTGGAAAAGCTCTGATTTTTACGAGTTATCGAGACTCGGTTGATTTGATTTTCAATAAACTAACTGAGATGGGTGTTTCTGCAGGAATTTTAATTGGCAAAGCAGGTGAAACTGGACTAAAACAAAAAGAACAGATTGAGGCTGTACAAAAATTTAGAGATGGAATTTTTCAAGTATTAGTTGCAACAAGAGTTGGCGAAGAAGGATTAGATATTGCGGAAGTAAATCAAGTTATTTTCTATGATAACGTGCCAAGCTCTATTCGATATATACAAAGAAGGGGAAGAACTGGACGAAAAGACACTGGTAAACTGGTAGTACTCATTGCCAAAAATACTATTGATGAGCGATACTATTGGATAGGAAAAAGAAAGATGCTAGCTGCTAAATCTATGGGCGATAAAATGACTAAAGTTTTGGAGAAAAATCAAGGAATTGAACCTGAAAAAACAGGACTAGATGCTTTTCTCTAATTTTTGTATTGTTTAGAAATTTGACCAAAAATTATTTGCTTTCTCTGAATTATTTTGTTTTTCATTCTAGATTCTAAATGATGAATGCTGCTACTTTTCGCAACAAGTAAATTTTCTAGTCTAATATCAAACTGGTTTTGAAGGAAGTTTTCTGCTCCTTGAAACCCCTCTTCAAATTCCAGATTCTTAAATGTCTCTTTTGCCAAATTGTTAATCGATTTCTCCAAATATGATAAAATCTCCTCTAGTATTTTTTCTGTTAATACTGTCATATCGCCAATAAGTTATGCAAATCTTTTGATTATGTGATACCCGAATTCTGTTTTAACAGGTTCTGAAATTTCTCCAATTTGTAGCTTGAATGCAATTTGTTCAAATGACTTTACCATCATGCCTTTTGTAAAATAGCCCAAATTCCCATCTTTTTTTGCACTGCCTGAATCAATTGACAACTCTTTTGCCAATCTTCCAAATTTTTCACCCTTTTTGATTCTCTCTACAATGGCAAGTGATTCACTTTGTTTTTCAACTAGAATATGGGAGCATTTAATCTTGACAGGCAATACATTTTACGATTTTTTTCTGTTTCTTAATTGTTTTCTTTGAATTCTATCGATTGAAAATCCGTTCTCTTATCTCTGGTATGTGTTTGTATATGATGTCTCTGACTTTCATTTGATCTTCTTCAGTTGGAATTTCTTTTTGTGCACTCATAATTGCACCACTCATGCCAAGTGCCATTCCAATTACAATCCCATAAACAAATTCCTGAGGATTTTCCACTTTGAATATGTCTTTATTTTCTTTAATTTCTTCTAGATAGGATGGTATTGTTGCTACTGCACCGTTGATAGTTTGGATTATTAGCGTCTCTAATTGGTCTTCACTCATGTGCATCCTTCTGAGAGAATTCTTAATAAATTTGTGCCTAAGATTTTTAATCAAGACTTTATGAGCAGATACATGTTCATGTATTTTACTACAAATAAAGCAAATGAGGCATTACCTGACGTAATTAAAAAATTTGAGTATGCTTTAGCTAAAAAGAATGAAGTTACAAAAATAGAACAACAATTACAACTGAGTCTATCCACTACCGACTCTTTTGAAGAATACGTGACTCTAAAACAAAAACTAAATTCTGTAATTACAAAATTCTATGAATCGGTTGAAATTCTAGAAAACACTGGTGTAGTAGTCAAAAGTATTGAGCAAGGCTTACTTGATTTTCCTTCAAAGAGATTCAACGAGGAAGTTTGGTTGTGCTGGAAATATAGTGAGACTGAAATCAGGTTTTGGCATGATAAAGATTCTGGTTTTATGGGTAGAAAGCCTATAGAAGTAAGTGATGAATCGTTAGTTTAATTTTTTAACAAAATTTTTAACATCAAGAGTTCTGAGTGGTTCCGAAGAATCCCAACTGATCAACAAATTGAGATAAAATTATTTGTAGATGATGAAAATGCAGAGTCAGTATCTGGCGCATCTGTAAAAATAATTACAGATGATAACTCAATGGTAATGCCCGATGTTATAAAAACAAACTCTGATGGTAGCGCAATTTTTAGTTTAACTGCACTTGAAGGACCTAACATCTCTTTTTACATAATTGCAACTGCTGAAGGTTATGCAGAAGGCAAGGACACATTCATCGTAAACGTCGATACTTCACAAAGAATGTTTGATGCTATTGATTTAGAATTGCCAAAATGCATCATCTATATTCTAATTGGTGGAATTTTGATGGTTGTGGTTTTGGTCTTCATGTTCCTAAAGAAATCAAAAACTGATTTAGAAGAAGAATGGGAAGATGAAGAAGAGATTTGATTTTTTATTGTTTTAACACTCTTTTCTTATCTCTACAAATCCCGCAGAGATAACTTTTCTTAAAAATTTTTAATTCTATTTTGAATGCTTTAGTTTGAGAATACTTTTCTCCTGCCTTCAACCCCCCAGGCACTTTTTTACCACAGTTAGTACAGTGAATTTCAACATTAAATCTCACGGTTTTTTCATTTTCTGAAATTTTACCAATTATCATAGGCATGTTTGATTTGATTTTGATATAAACAATAAGCTGAAATCAAAACTCATGAATATTATACTGAAAAATTGGTACTCATTTTGATGCTATCAGTCTGGCTTCGTGTGATTCGTGTAAGATTTCTTCTTGCATCTGTGATTGCAGTTTCTGTTGGGTTGGCACTCACTTGGAGGCAAAATTCCTCGATAGACCCTCTTGATGCAATTTTGATATTTGCAGGAGTGATGGCACTTCATGCAAGTGTAGATTTACTAAATGATTTTTGGGATTTTAAACGAGGAATTGACACAAAAACTAAACGAACTAAGATGAGTGGCGGAACTGGCGTATTGCCAGAAGGATTACTAAAACCATCTTCTGTATATCGTGCAGGAATTGTATTTTTAATTATTGGTTCTGTAATTGGAAGCTATTTTGTTATTACACATGGAATTATTATTGGGGTAATTTTGGGATTTGCAATTTTATCTATTTATTTTTATTCAACAAAAATTGTTGATTCTGGTTTAGGTGAATTTTTTGTTGCAGTCAAAGGCTCTATGATTGTCATAGGTACTTTTTTTATCCAATCAGGAGAAATCACTATAGAATCAATTCTTGGTGGAATTGTTGTTGGCGTTTTATCTTCGCTTGTACTTTTTATTGCATCATTCCCTGATCATGATGCTGACAAATCTAAAGGTCGAAAATCTTTAGTTATTGCAGTTGGAAAAGAAAAAGCTGCAAAACTTTTTTGGATTTTTCCTCTAATATCATATGTAGCAATAATAATTGGCGTGTCTACAAATTTATTTCCTCTAGTATCTCTGATTACTTTAGTAACTATTCCATTAATGATAAAATCTGGATTAGGATTAAGGAAAAATTTTGATTCCATTGAGAATCTGGTTCCTTTCATGTCTTCAACTTTGATGTTCAGTAGAATTACAGGCGCATTATTTGTTGTTAGTTTTTTGATTGTACTGTGAGACTTTAGACATAAATTTAGCAATTTATGAGAATTTGTATGATTTCAGGCTTTGCGACTTCTGAAGGAACCAAAAAATTTGCTCAAAATTCAGGCGTAAATCAAGCCAATTTCAAAGAATTTGAAAAACTTAGTCTCTCTAATGTTGGGATTGGAACTTATCTTGGTGATCCAGATGCTAGAACCGATGATTTAGTAGCGAATGCTGTGAAACAATCCATTACCTCTGGCATCAATGTTGTAGATACTGCAATAAACTACAGATCTCAAAAAGCAGAGCGCTCTGTTGGAAAAGCTATTTCAGAATTAATTAAAGAAGAAAAAATTTCACGTGATCAGATTTTTATTAGTACCAAAAATGGATACGTAACAAATGATGCTGATGTTCAGTTAGGTTTTTGGGAGTATGTCAAAGAAGAATATTCTCAAAAAGGCATTATCAAAGAAGGTGATGTTACCTCTGGATATCATTGTATGACCACCACTTACCTTTCTGATCAACTAGATCGTAGTTTGAAAAATTTGGGATTAGAGTGTGTTGATTTAATGTATCTTCACAATGCCGTAGAAGGACAAATCAAAGACGTTTCTAAGGAACAATTCTTAGAGAATTTGAAAGCTGTCTTTGAATTATATGAACAAAAACGTGATGAAGGAAAAATTAAATTCTATGGTATGGCAACTTGGGAATGTTTTAGAGTTCCAAATGACAATCCTCAATATTTATCCCTTGAAGACACAGTTAACATGGCCAAAAAAATTGGAGGAGATAATCACGGATTTCGATTTATTCAATTACCATTTAACATGAATTTTGATCAAGCACTACTTAAAAAAACACAATTACTTGGAAATGAAAATGTTTCTGCATTAGAGGCAGCTGAGACATTGGGAATTGGTGTATTTACTAGTGTTCCATTTATGCAAGGACGTCTTTTGGCACCTGGTGTGATGCCTGAATTCAATGAATTAAAACCATCTTTACGTGCTTTACAGTTTATCCGTTCATCTCCTGGTGTGTTATCACCTTTGGTTGGGCAGAAATCTTCTGAACATGTTACTGAAAATCTTGAGATTATGAAAATTCCCCCAATGCCTGAAGATGAATTTCTAGCACTAGTCAAGAAACTTACTTCTTGATCTTATTTTTCATTGCTATCCTGAAAATTTTATCGAAAGATATTAAATGAGATATTCTTAGATAGTAAGAGTAATTTGTCTACCAAAATTTATGATTATGCAAAAATCTGTGATTCTGTCTTATCTGTTGACCCAAAAATTCGATTTGCAGGAGTGATTAATGAACGTGGACGATTAGTTGCAGGAGGAATGAAGGAAAATGTCGAACCTTTAGAAAGTGAAAAGGATGATGAAATGATTTTCATGGAACTAGCATTACGTGTAAAAATGCGAAAGGAATTTGATAAACAACTTGGTCCTGTGAATTTTGCTTTGGCCTCCCGTGAACGTGCTCTTGCAATCAGTGTAATTATTAATGATGATATTTTGTATATCGTGGCTGAATCTGATGCGGATTATGGCACTCTTCCGCAGAAAATTCTTGAAATAATTAACTCTTAATTTTTCTCAATCTATAAATAGAATTTACATATGAAAAATTTGTGCCAGTAGATCCAGTTTGCGGAATTGAGCTTGATGAAGATTTAGCAGTACTTCTTGAGCATGATGGTAAAAAATTCTATTTTTGTTGTGACGGATGTAGGAAAATTTTTATCAAAAAACCTCGTAAATACAAAAATAATGTTTAGATGGGGAAAGCCCCACACATTCTACAAAATTTCGAATTTTCAACTTCATGTTTACAATACGGACACGTATTTTTTGCATGATTATCTACAGGTGATCCAAATAATTTTTTAAAAATTTTATAATAATGCATTGATTCTCTACTTCTAATAATCACCCCATCTTCTTTTTCCGTGATTAGTTTCTTTTCAACAAATATTTCCTCATTTATTATTGAATTAAACAAATTTGTTAGTCCTGAAGTTCCTGAACCATCTTGCATCGGTGATTTTTCTCTCCATGCAATTTGGTATGGAATATATTTTTCAAAAGTCTTACGTAAAATCCATTTACCGTGTCTTTTCTTCTTTTCATTTCTAACTTTCAGATTCACTGGAATTTTTTCAGCTAGTTTCAAAACTGCATCCTTTAGAAAAGGTGATTCAACGGTTATTCCCAATGCTTTTCCAATTTTTTGTGTTGGAAAATGCATTATTGAGCAAATTCTCTTGATCTCTTCTTCTAATTCCTCTTCTGATTTGTTTATTAGAAAACTGTATCCTGCAAATAACTCGTCTGCCCCATCTCCTGTGATAATTGATTTTTCATCATTATCTTTTGCCCATTTTATTGCTAGATACATTACAACATTATTACGGATCTCAATATCGTTGAAATTTTTCAAGATCTTAATTGTATCTTCAATTGCTCCAAGAATTGTAGTAGTTTTGACGTTGTAAATTGATAAAGGTAATTGCATTTCTTTTGAAATCATTTGACAGTAAGTTAGATCTGTTGAAACAAAATCTTCAGCAATTACTGCAACAGCATTTGGTTTTCTTTGTTTTAGAAAATATGCAATAATAGAACTATCTAATCCGCCTGATAATGAAATTAAATTTGATTTACAAGAATCACAGGATTCTTCTAAAATTTTGTAAAGGTTCTTGGAAACTTTATCCAATGTAGAATTCATGTATTAGAAATTAAAATAGCTATGCCTAATTGTTTTCCTCTGAATAATTACACTTTTTATTGTAAACTTTAAATTATTTGTAGAATCACTAAGAAATAATGCTATTGCCTGCTGAAATTGAATCAAAAACTCTAATCCCTGCATTACGAGCAATTCTTGCTAAAAAACTTGCAGAAGATCATAATATTAGAGAAGATGAAATTTCTAAAATGCTTGGAGTTACTCAAGCAGCAGTTAGCAATTACATTCGTGGAACAAGAGGTGATCCGTCTTTGATTGCAAAACTTTTAGCAGAAAAAGAAGTTGCAATTATGATAAATGAATTAAGTGATAGTCTTTCGTCAGACATGGCGTATACACCATCTATTCTTTCAAAATTCATTGGACTTTGTAATTATATCAAATCTAGTTTGTTAATTTGTGAGATACATCATAATTTAGAATCGAATATAGATGAACAAGTATGTAAAGAATGTGAAAACATGCTTCTTAAGGGCCCTGGCAATATCTACTAAATTTTATTTAAAATAATCTCAACAGTTGATGTCATATTACCAATACCTGCGGCTGCCTCAGTATCTACAGTAATTTTTTCAACTTTCGAATTTCCTTTTAGCATTTTTTCTGTAATGATATTTGCAACTGCTACTGCATTTGGAATTGAATTTCCCTTTGCTCTAAGAATAACTTGATCTTTCTTTCCCAGTACCGATAG
>Ga0208570_1000429_pt1 | contig 15820 bp, 19 predicted proteins | sample DeeseametaMP1202_FD_184192 | JGI IMG/M metagenome (GOLD analysis project Ga0208570, IMG submission 184192) | Marine microbial communities from the Deep Indian Ocean - MP1202 (SPAdes) | ecosystem: Environmental > Aquatic > Marine > Oceanic | place: South Indian Ocean | collected 2011-03-08
GAGCTGATTCTTCAGGAGCTGATTCTTCAGGAGCTGATTCTTCAGGAGCTGATTCTTCTACTTTATCGTCAGACATGAAATTAGATATTTGTCCTCATTAAAAAAATTTTGCAATCCAAATCTTTATTGACCTAATTCGTTTTCCAAAAATAGGTTTGCACGCCAAGAAGTGTTGACCATAGCTTGTCCTAGATAATTTAACAAGATTTTCATCAACCAAAAGTTAATCAATTAAATGAATTTGATATGTTGTAATGAGTTTAGGAGGCAATCTGATATTTTTTGGAACTGCGATTCTCATTTTAGATGTTTTAATATTTTCAGGTACTTTTCCATCAAAGTCATTAAATGATCCTTCTCTTCATGAACCATTTTTACTTCTTCCAGTTATTGGAATTGTTTCATTTATTGAATTACTTTCGTTATTTTTAACAAGTTTTGGATTGATAATATTCTTTAGTGGAGTTATCACACTTAGAAAAAAGAAATAATTATTTTGTTTTAGTTTTGTCTTTATCATCTTCTTTGTCCTTTGATCTACCAAGAAACTTTCTTAATTTGTTGAAAACATCATACTCCACTTTGATCATTCCACATTTCGGGCAAAACTCCGAGTCTTCCATTTCTGCACCACAGTAAGAACAGCTCATTCTAAGAAAATATGCTACTAGACTTAGATAAGATTATCTATTAAACAAGATATTTATTTAATTCAATTTAACTTTTTCAATATTGAGTAAAGAAGAAAACGAATTGATTGAAAAAATGCAGGCTGAAATTAAATTATTTGTCACAGAGTTCAAACCCATACCAGATGATAATATTATAGAAGTCTTAGACGGCAGATTACATTTTGCGATAAAAGACCAACTTGAATATATGACTAGAGGTGCAGACATAACTGTTGGAGAATATGCAAAAATACTTTTGAAAGACTTAATTGACTATATAGAATTTAATTGGCAAAAAAAAGATAGCAGTAATTTTCATCAAATAACTGAAATTCTAAATAAAGAAGAAGCATTAAAGAGAGAGAGAGATTCGGACATATCTGATTTAGAGGCTGAAATTAAATTATTTGTCACAGAGTTCAAACCCATACCAGATGATAATATTGTAGAAGTCTTAGAAAGTAGATTACATTTTGCAGTAAAAGACCGACTTGAATACATGGCTAAAACTGCAGACATAACTGTTGGCGAATCTGCAAAAATACTTTTGAAAGATGTAAAGGATTATGTTGAATCTAATTGGTCAACAGAAGGATTTAGTAAATACGTATAAAAAAATGCTACCTTTCTTGACTTGATAACTATTGATTACCTTCCCTTTTAGATTTTGTTTGAACAATAAATCATGTCTTTCAAATAAACCCTCAAGGTCAGTAATTACAGTTGTTGTAAATTGTGGTTTCATGATTCAATACAATCAAAACAGTATAAGATCAAATTTAAACAGGTAATTTTTGAAACTTGGTAATTTCTCGTTAATGAAAAATTATGAAAAGTTGTGACTAAAATACGGGCAATTTATGAGTAGGGGTTTTGTTTAGAATCTCTTTTTAATTCCAACAATCACAATAGCTGGAATCCCCAAATACATTCCAATATTCAACAAAATCAAACTAATTCCATACCCTAAAACTTCTACCTCTGAATCCATATCAACATAGTTCAAAATTGATAAGCTAGAAATCATTGGAGTTATAGCTAGTTTTACCATTTCTTTGAATACTGGATTTTCACGCTCTAAATCAGCTATAACTGGACTAAATGAATAATAGAAATCATTGAATGAATTCATGAATGAAGTTCCTGATTCTGTGTTTAGTAATTGATTATCTCGTAGTTCTCGTAATTGTTGTACTTCTGAGGCCATTTCAGAGCCATATGTTGCAGTAGCTATTAGACAGCCACCACTCTCTTTAGTTTGAGAGGATTTATCTTGAGAAATTATCGCAAGAGGTATTCTTTCATACACAAGAATTGTGTTTCTATTATAATCTGTAACATATGCATTATTTTTTGAATCTAATGCAATTCCTTTGGGAAATCCATATGTTTTAGAACCCCATCCATAATCACCAATTCCAGAAAAATTGCCCTCTTCATCAAATATGTTAATTGGACCATACTCTCCTCCAGTTGCAAAAATTAATCCATTAGAATCTGTAATTATTGTTTTAGCTTCTTGGTAAAATGTTCCAACACCACCACGATACTCTTGTTTTCCAAATTCAGTAATTTTTTTGCCATTAGGATCATATTTTACTATTATTCCAGGTTCAGCAGTGTAAAGATTTCCTTCGTCATCTTTCAATTTTAACAACCCCATATTTTCATAGGTTTTTAAAAGATTGCCTGACGAATCAAATTTTTTCACATCTCTAATAATATTTGTACTGTCAAACGTATTTGCAGTCCATTCAGTAACATAGATGTTCTCTTGGGTATCTACATAAATATAATGATCAGATGCTATGTTGAAATCATTAATGTTCCAAGTTTCAACAAGTTCTCCCAACTGAGAATACTTTCTTATTTGTTCTACTTCTTCATCAGATACAACAACAAGAATTTCATTATTTTGATTTAGAAATAATTCTCCTTCTAGGTTAAAATCAAAATCAATAGTCCATACTATTTCATTTGCAGTAGTTAATTTTATGAGTTTATTTGAATCAATAACATATAGATCATCATTAGAATCAATTACTATCCCTTGTAACATTGTGGGAGAAGCTTCACCTAATTGTTTCCAAGTTTCTTTGTATTGATATTGAAAATCAATATCAGTTGCATATACATTTGGCAATACTAGAACAAGTGAACAAACAATTACTATTACAATAATTATTATGGATTTCAATTAATCATCTCTATCTTGATTTTCTTCTAATTGTTTTTTTTGTCTATAATTCTTGTAAAGATGTTTTACCATTAACCCAATAAGTATTGCAAACATAATTCCAAGAAATATCCCAAAATTTTCTCTCTCTAAAATAATGGCACCCATCACAATTATTACCATAAACGCAACTATTTGCATTTTAGTTCTGGCACTCATTTCTTACCACATCATATCTAAACATTAGAACTTTTTGACCAGATTTATTTCTCTATATTTTTTGATTAATAACTAACAATAATTTTTATGTTTGATGATCAGAATTAGGAGTTGTTTGATCAACCATCATAGATGCCATATAATGAAACGCCAGTGCCATCATACTTCTAGTAGATAGTAAGTCATACTATCCATCATTAATGTAATTAATTCCATGCATATAATACACAAAAATAATTAATAAGAAATATTTTAAATTTATTAAAATTTATACAATAAATAAGATTAATATTAAATGAATATAAAGAAATTATAAAAATTAGTTAATTGATATATTTCAAGAAGATCAGATATTTACCAATAATATTATTGCAGCACATATACCCATTAGAGCATACATGTACTTTCTGTATTTTGGATCACTGGTTCTCATGAGATTATTTTAAAATTTATTAAATTTAAGAATTAACATCTTAACTTTAGTTAATTTTACCTCAAATCACTTAGTGGAACGTCAGTTTTTCCCAGAACTATATTTCTAACTTTGACCATTTTTCTTGCAAGCATAAAGCCAGCACCAGTCATACAACTTCCAATAATTACATGTAGTATACCAGAATCTTGTTGTGGAGCAACTAACAGTACATATGCAAATCCAGCAGCCATTAATATCACACCAAAGCCTGCAAAAATTCCCATCGTTATTGGAATTCTAGAAGGGATAGGAGGTAAAATAGGGTCTGAAGTTGGATCAATAACACTAAGATCTTTGCAAACAATACAACAACGATGACGTTGTTTATTTTGCCATTTTGTAGTTAAGAAGAAGAATTCCTGTTTGCATGAATCACATGTTCGTTTAGGGAGAGTGACTTTGCCATGATTATCAAAATCCTGGCCAATTTCTTTCATACAAGATTTACAAAAATATCCTTTAACACGCCATTGTTTTTGGAAATTATACTTTTTCCATCCAAGTGGCCCATTACACCCAGTACAAGAAGCCATTAGGCACTTTCTGCTTTCTTACCTCTAAAGACCTTTGCTATTGCGTCTCTTGCCTGGATAAGTGGCATGAAGATGATGAACGCTGATGCTACGGATACCCAGATTACAGATATTGCAACCCAAATTCCATATGAACCCAAATCAAAGACATATCCTGATGCAATTAATGGCATTGGCCAAAAGATGATTAATACTAATGTCATGATACCTCCGCCTCTAACACTGAATTTGAAGGCCTTCTTTAGGGTCTCTTCATCTTCAGTGACTTTGGCAGAATCTGCGGCAGACATTTCAACGAGAGTAATCTTGTCCTTAAGATCCTTCCAGTCAAATGTGCTCTTTGCGGCTAGACTTCCAATTATTGCAATTAAACCACCAGATATGATTCCTGCAACATTAGCAAATAACATGGAATAGTTATTTCCAAGACTTGCCAAGTCCACAACACCACCATATTCTGGAAGTGATGCTGCTACGATTACCCAAGTACTTGTAGATATCAACAAACCAATTATAGCACCGCCTGTTGCGGCAACTCTGTTTGTTCTCTTCCACAGTATAGTTAAAGCAATTGGGACCACTGCCGAACCAATCAAGATACCCATAGCCAAGTAGACAAAGCCGAGACTCAATCCCATTCCAAGTAACACTACCGCTAGACCACCCATACCAATTCCAAAGACCACGATTGTAATACGGGAGACTTTGACTAGCTGCTTACCTGTAGCATTTGGATTCTTGTACGTCCGATACAGATCATATGTAACTAGAGAAGATACAGCGATTAATTCTGCAGATCCTGCGGAAGTAACTGCCATGAATAACATTGTCAATACCATAATTGCACCAATTTCACCCATTAGTGCAGTTGCTGCTGCTGGAACTACTAGACCCATTTGAACTTGTTCTGGAGTCAAGTCTACATCAAGCGCTATCGCCGTCAGTCCCATCGTAGTAGCAAGAGTAAATGGAATTGCAAACCAACATGCGCCTCCAAGTAAGAAACCTTTGACAGTAGATGATGGCTTTGCAGCAATTGCTCTCTGCCAATACGCCTGGTCAACAAATACCGTTCCAAAGTTTCCAACTATGTTAATGATACCAAACATCAAACCACCAGCAGATGCCATTGTTAAGAACGCACCTGCGGCATTACCCTCAACAGGATTAATCTTTGCAGCCTCTACTAGTTTAGTATACATGCCTTCAATACCACCAGTAATGTCAGTATTGACGTATACTGCTGTAACAAAAGTCAAGATTGTGACAAATATAATTATAGTATGCATGTAATCTGCAACAAAAGTCGCTTTTAATCCACCAACAAGAGTGTAAATCATAACACCAACTGGAATCAAGAATGCAGCTAGTGAAATATCCATTCCAGTAAGACCGTTAACTACAGCAGAACCTCCAAGGAGTAACATGGCAGTTACAATCATGTTAGTCATCAGTGCAAATACCAAGAATACTTTGTGAGAACCATTACCATATCTTGCGCGAATGATTTCTAGGAAAGTGTGAGCATTTGGTGCTTTACGTTTTAGTTCTATTGCTAAAATTCCAAATAATAATACCTGAATAGATGCACCTGCAGCGTACCAAAATGGACCACTAATTCCATATTGATATGCGACAGTTGATGATTGTAATAAAGTGGCAGCCCAAGTCCAGGCAGAGACAATGGCTGCAGCTGTTAGACCAGTTTTGATGGTTCTGCCAGCAGTATTAAACATCTCAGAAGTCTGGGTAAGACCTAGATATTTTTCCTCAATCTTTACCTCTATGGTAATAATTACAGCGAAAACCATTCCTAATCCAACTACGATTGCCCATCCGATCCATTCAGGTAATGCTTCTCCCATTGCAAATCCCTCAGAAATGGCACCGGCTGCAAAAACAGTTTGTGGTAAACTAGCAAATGCAACTATAGCTAATAGTGATACAGCTGCAAGAAAATAGATGGATTTTATCCTAACCACAGTAGATCATTTTTAGTAATGGTACATATAGTTTTCACTAAATTTTTTCTTAAATAATAGTAGTTTTTCCAGAAAAGTATAGATCAAATATTGATCGCTTTTAACTAATTCAAAAATGTAAAGTTTTTGAAATATATTAAAACAAGTGGTATAATCGAGCTAAAGATAGTTTAGTTGCAGGATCAGTAGTTGTGATTTTTCCATCAACTTTTACCTCATATGTTTCAGGATTGACATCAATGTCAGGAGTTGAATCATTATACAACATGTCTTTTTTTCCAATAGAACGACAATTCTTTACAGGGAGTAATTTTTTGTCACAATTGATCCTTCTTTTAAGACCATTATCTATTGCAAGTTTGGATGTAAATATTACAGATGTTGATTTGACTGCTTTACCAAAGGATCCAAACATTGGTCTATACAACACTGGTTCAGTTGTTGGAATTGATGCATTTGGATCACCCATTAAAGAATATGCAATGAAGCCACCTTTGATAATCATTTTAGGTTTTACACCAAAAAATTGAGGTGTCCAAATTACAATATCAGCTAATCTTCCAGGTCGTATAGCTCCAACATAATCTGAAATGCCATGAGTGATTGCAGGGTTTATTGTAATTTTTGCAATGTATCGTTTTACTCTAAAATTATCATTTCTAGAATTATCTTCAGGAAGACTACCAGTCATTTTTTTCATTTTGTCTGCAGTTTGCCAGTTGCGTGTTGTAACTTCACCAACTCTACCCATAGCTTGACTATCAGAAGACATCATACTCAAAACTCCCATATCATGTAAGACATCTTCAGCAGCTATTGTTTCACCTCGTATTCGAGATTCTGCAAATGAAATATCTTCAGGTACCGAGGAATTAAGATGGTGACATACCATCATCATGTCAAGATGTTCTGCCAAAGTGTTTACAGTAAAAGGTCGTGTAGGATTTGTTGAAGATGGAAGAACATTAGGTTCGCTTGCAATTTTCAAAATATCAGGTGCATGTCCTCCGCCAGCACCTTCAGTATGATAAGTGTGAATTGTTCTTCCAGCAATTGCAGCAATTGTGTCATCTACAAATCCACATTCATTTAGAGTATCAGTGTGTATTGCTACTTGAGTATCAGTTTTGTCTGCTACATTCAAAGCAGAATTAATTGTTGCAGGAGTTGTTCCCCAATCTTCATGTAATTTTAATCCACAAGCTCCAGATTCAATTTGTTCGTATAATACGGATTCAAGAGAATCATTTCCCTTTGCAAGGAAACCAAAATTCATTGGAAAATTATCGACAGACTCTATCATTTTGTGAATATTCCATTTTCCAGGAGTACATGTGGTAGCATTAGTTCCATCAGAAGGTCCAGTTCCACCTCCAATCATGGTAGTAATTCCATTACATATTGCATGGATTACTTGTTGAGGAGAAATAAAATGAACATGTGAATCAATTCCACCAGGAGTACAAATGGTATGTTCACCAGCAATAACTTCAGTGTTTGATGAAATTATCATATCAACACCATCCATGATGTTTGGATTTCCAGCATTTCCAACACCAACAATCATTCCATCTTTTATGCCAATGTCAGCTTTGATAATTCCTAAAATTGGATCAATGATTACAGCATTAGTAATTACAAGGTCAAGGGAATTTTCTCTAGATACACCACTAGCTTGTGCCGACCCATCTCGAATACTTTTTCCGCCGCCAAAAACTGATTCATCACCATACTTTATCAAATCTTTTTCAACTTCAATAATCAAATCAGTATCTGCAAGACGGATTCTATCACCTGTAGTTGGTCCAAACAAATCAACATAATTTTTTCTAGGGATGGTTAGAGTCATGAATCAATACCTCGAAATCCCTGTTCTTTTGCATTGGAAAATGCCTTATCACGTTTTTCATCAAGTGGACCGTTTACCAATCCATTAAATCCAAAAACAATTCTTTTTCCAGAAAATTCAGTTAATTCAATATTTCTGCTATCTCCGGGTTCAAATCTAATGGAGGTACCTGCAGGAATATTTAGATGAAATCCATATGATTGCTTTCTAGGAAAATCCAATGCTTTGTTCACTTCAAAAAAATGAGTATGTGAACCAACTTGAATTGGTCTATCACCTGTGTTTTGAACAATTAAAGAAACAGTTGATTGTTTAGAATTTGCAATAATAGGATCATCTGAAATAAAATATTCACCAGGAATCATGTTAGAGGTTCCCCTATAGGATCATGAACAGTAACTAATTTTGTTCCATCATCAAAAGTAGCTTCAACTTGTATTGAATGGATTAATTCTTGAACTCCAGGTAAAACATCATCTGTTGTAAGAACTTGTTTGCCAGAACTCATTAATTCTGGAACAGTTCGTCCATCCCTTGCACCTTCTAAAATATGATCAGCTAAAATTGCCATAGTTTCAGGATGATTTAATTTTAAACCTCTACCTTGTCGTTTACGTGCCAATTCTGCAGCAACAAAGATATTCAATTTTTCTAGTTCTCTAGGAGTTAGCATCAATGGAATTAGTAGCATTATAACGGTATTTAATAATTCAAAAAGAGTTGACAAAGTATAATTTTATCATTGTGAGGGAATCATCATGATTAGTATTAGTTCAGTAATTGGAAATATTTTCAAAGATGACAAACTTCAAGAATTTAATTTTGAAAAAATGAAAATTTCACGAATGGAATTAGAAAAGAAAATTCTCAGAAGGACAACAGACAAAGGAACAGATGTAGGGATTTCTCTGGATGCTGGGATTCATCTTCATCATGGGGATGTGATTGGTAATGAAGAGATTAAAATTCTATTAGAACAAATTCCTGAAAAAGTAATTTCCATTAAACTAAAAAAAAATAATCAAAATTTAGCAGTATTGTTAGGCCACATCATAGGGAATAGACATAGACCAATTGGATTTGAAAATGACTCAATATTATTCCCAATTCAAGCAGACTCGGAGATAGAAGTATTTGAAAGGTTATTCAAGGAAATAATTAATGATATTGAAATGAATGTAGAAGAAAAAATATTCCTGCCACACAAAAGTGCTGATGTTCATGAACATTAATGAAATTGATGAAGAACTTGCAATGATGCAGCTTTCTGATTCATTTTTCCCTACAGGTCTTTTTGCCACTTCAAATGGATTAGAATTTCTTTTTTCAAAAAATCAGATCAAGGGGGTTGATGATTTAAGAAATATGATCAAAACAAGTATTATACAACAAATAGGACCATCAGATTGTGTTGCTCTTGTTAATGCATTAAAAAATGCAAACAATAAAGATTTTGAAAAAATAATTCAAATAGATGAAATTTCATTTTCAATGAAATCAATCAAAGAGATGAGAAATGCATCAGTCAATTCAGGAACACAATTAATAAAATGTGTATCAGTTTTTGTTAAAGAGGATGATATTCTCATCAAGTATCAAAAAGCAATTAAAGAAAAAAAGGCGTATGGTGTATTTCCAGTAGCATTTGCAATATGTTGCAACGCACTAAAAATTAAAAAAGAAAAAAGCATGGCAATGTTACTGTATGGATTTACAGTAAGTGTTGTTGGAGCAGCATTAAGATTGGGACTAATTCAGCATTTAGAGAGTCAAAAAATTATTCACGATGTAAAATCAACAATCACTCAAACCATAAAAAATAATGAAGATAAATCAGTTTTTGACATGTGGCAATTCACACCTCAACTAGACATAGTACAAATGTCTCATGAGAAAATGGATTCTAAAATGTTTATTACATAAAAATTAATTTTTAATTTATGAGTCACATTCCTAGAATAGGCATAGGAGGTCCAGTAGGTTCTGGAAAAAGTATGTTAATTGAAAGAATAGTTCCGATGTTAGCTAAAATAGGATATAGTATCAGTATCATCTCAAATGATGTTATCTCTAAAGAAGATGCAGATAGAATGAGAACAAATTTAGCTACAGAAAGAGGGTTATTACCAGAAAATATGGTAATTGGTCTTGCAACAGGTGGATGTCCACATACTGCAGTACGTGAAGATCCTTCAATGAATCTTTCAATAATTGAAGAAATGGAAGAAAATCATCCAGAACTAGATTTAATCATAATTGAAAGTGGTGGAGATAACATCACAACAACATTTAGTCCAATTCTAGCAGATTATTTTATGTACATTATTGATGTTGCAGGAGGGGACAAGTACCCAAGAAAAGGGGGATTGGGAATTGTGAATTGTGATCTTTTAGTGATTAATAAAATAGATCTTGCAGAATTAGTTGGAGCCGATTTAGAAATTATGAAACACGATGCAGAAAAAATAAGAAAAGAGAAACCGTTTGAATTTATCAATTGTAAAACAGATCAGGGAATAAAAAAAGTTGTAGAGCATATCATACGTGATGTATTACTAGATTCCTCCCCAAAATCAACACAATCAAAAAAGGTGGAAAATTGAATAAACTAGATTTTGTTCCAGATGATATTCCTAATGAAATACAAAAATACGATTCAAAAATACAACAATTAGAAGTTGGAAAATCAGGGAAAGTTGGAATTTTAGAAATAGAACTAAAGCAAGGGAGTAGTAAAAAAACTTCAATTACAAAACAATTTTCTCAAGTACCGCTACAAATTCAACGAGCAGTGTATTTAGAAAAATCACTTCCAGAAATGGCATATTTGTATATCATTTCGCCATCAGGCGGAATTTTACAAGGTGATAGATACAAGATAGATATTACACTGAAAAATAATGCAGTGTCTCATATTACAACTCAAGGTGCAACAAGAATCTACAGTATGAATTCAAATTTTGCATTACAAATTACTAACATAACAGTAGATGATAATTGCTATTTAGAATATATTCCAGATCAAATTATTCCGTATCAAAATTCAAGATATTATCAAAAAATAAACTTGAATGTACATGATAATGCAACTGTAATTTATTCAGAGGTTTTGACGCCTGGAAGAGTAGCAATGAGGGAGATTTTTGAGTATGATATTTGTTATCTTAGAACATATTGTAAAAATCAAGATGGGAAATTCAGATGTTTAGAGAATATGAAAATAATCCCTAAAAAACAAGAAATGCAAACTCTTGGGGTGTTTGGCAAATACAACATTGTAGGAACAGTGTATGTGCTTACAAAGAAAAATCAAATAACGGAATTAGAAAATATTATTAATGAAAATCTAAAAAAAATAAATTTAATTTCAGGTGGGACATCAATTCTGCCAAATGAAGCAGGCATCATTGTCAAAATTTTAGGAAATAATACAGAAAAAGTTTTTGAAGGAGTTTACAATGTACTAAAAAGTAGTAGGAAGAAGATTCTAGGAGCAGAATTTAGTAAAATAAGAAAAAATTAGAATTGTAATAATTCAACAACCCCAATTTGGTAAAGAAAAAGAAATTAATTTCAAGATAATTCACGGAATGGTTGATGAAAAAGTAAAAAAGAAAGAGCAGGTAGATTTTGGGAAATTAGTAATATTTTCTAGTTTTGAAACCAAATACTTTTGATATTCCTCTGGAAATAGTCTCATCAAATCTTCCTTGAGATGTTTTATACCTAGTCTAATCTGTAAATGATTTGTTCTATGAACATGTGACAAATGTCTGGCATCAGTTTGGTTGCTCTTTCTTTTAGGCCATAAAGTTCTGCCAGAATACTTGCCAATGCAGAATTTCTCAAACCAGTCTAGTAAAATTTTATTCTGAATTTTATGACTGTTGGATCTAGTGCTTATATGTTTGAAGAATTTGTCTTTATTTAGTGGCGTTTCAAGATATGATATGGTATACTCAATTTACGCCTAGAATTGTTAGTAACTTTTCCACATTTCGTATAGAACTATACAATTGTGATCCAAGAGTGAGAACAGGTCAATGAGTAGTATATCTTCTCAGGAAATAAAGCAAGAATTTCTTAAAAGTAAGATGGGTATGGCAGGCATTACCATTCTTGCAATTCTTATTGCAATATCAATAATTGCCATTATTACGATTCCAATTGAGACTTTTCAAGAGTGGAACAACCCAGGTAGTTGGATTTCATATCCGAAGGTTGCAATTCCAATTTGGGTGAATTTCATCATGACAGAAAAGATTCCAGAGCATAAAATTTTAGAGACTCCAAACATTCAAACAAATTCAAGAGGAGAAATTTCACTTACAACACATCAGTTTGGATTGAATCATAATTATAATGACTTTCCAAATGATTTCATATACGAGTTTTCATCAGAATATTCTGGCTCACCACTACTGAAAATGACAGTGATAAGGCCTGATGGTATCAAACTTGAATTGTTATCAACATCTCTTCCATTCTCAAATTCAAAAACTACTCACAGTGACAGAATATTTTCAACAGATGGAACAATAAAGAAAAACTTGTTATTGCAATCAGAACTATTTGCATTTAATCTTGACAGACTATCAGCTGAAGACATTGTTTTTTCAAAAACACAAACAAATGAGTCTCTAAAAGGGAATTATATTTTTTCAATAGATTTGTATGCAGTGAATTCTGAAGCCAAGATTCCTGAATCAAAACTAATCATCGGCGGTAAAGCTTTTGGAATAATGGGAACTGATGAGTTAAGACGGGATTTAGCAATAGGATTGTTGTGGGGAACACCACTTGCATTATTCATTGGCCTTGTTGTTGCAATTGCGTCAGTGGTCATGGGATTGTTATATGGAATCTATGCAGGATTCAAGGGTAAGAAAACAGACGAGACAATGATGAGATTCAACGATGTAATCTATGCATTGCCAGCACTTCCATTTCTCATCATACTTTCAGTTACAATTAGTAATAGCATATTTGTTTTGGTAGGATTTTTAATGATTTTTGGTTGGGTAGGAATTGCAAAAGTATCAAGAAGTATGTCACTTCAAATCAAGACTCGAGGCTATGTAGATGCTGCAAGCATGATGGGTCAAAAAGATTCCAAGATAATTCTCAAACATATCTTACCACAATTGTTGCCTTATGCATTTGCAAGCATTGCAATATCGGTTCCAGCTGCAATCACTACTGAAGCTGGTCTTAGTTTTCTTGGACTGGGGGATCCAACATTTCCAACATGGGGACAGATCTTACATGATGCTAATATTTTTGGTGCGGCAGCAAGAGGATTATGGTGGTGGATAATTCCGCCAGGAGTAATGATTGCAATAACAGGTCTTGCATTTGTCTTTATTGGGAATGCGCTTGATACTATCGTTAATCCAAAGTTAAAACGATAATAAAACTAGAGGTCAAATTTTCGAATTAATTCAATATTACCATCATTCAATTTTATTGAATAGCATGATGAATTTTCATCATTGAATGCAGCCAACTTGTTAGCAAATACTTTTTTGCTGTGACCACCTTCAGATGCTACGTCTGATTCATCAAAACAAATAGTCATTTGTTTCATGTTTAGATTATTTTTTAGAAGAAAAGCAATGAACTTTTGATAATTTTCAGTTTCAAACCAGTCTATGTTTTTCTCTTTACTTACTCCAATCCATATCTCAATGGAGTTTTGGTATAGGACTTTTTTTCTTAATTCTTCTAATGCCATCTTTCTTTCACAATTAAAAATCAGCACGTTGCGTTTTTGACCCACAACGTGGACAAGCACCACCTTTGTGTTTGTTGTTGCAGACAAGGCAAACATATCGAACTCGAGTTGAACCTCCTGATGAGCCCAGTCCAAAAAATCCACCGCCTCTTGTTTCAGAGTCACCGCCATAACCACGCATACGGTTCATGTATCGTCTTCTTAGAAATAATGGAAATGCAATAAAGATTCCCAATGCAGCCGCTAAACCATAAGGAAATGGAAGGATCATTTGCAATCCAATACTAATGACAAGGGACGCTAATAGAAAAATCAAATAAGATTTGTAATTAAACAATTCATTAAATGTATCTTGAAAAAAGGTTATAAAGCTTTGTCAGTGTCTGTCATATTTTTCAATAAACATTTTACATATTTCACACAATTGAAAGAGGGATAGAATTTGCACTACTATCCCATGCAAAAATAGAATCATCATTATAGGGAGATTTTACAATTAGTGAGACCAACCCAAAGAAATTATTTGAATCAGTGATAGAAGGTTCAGCTGAACCACTGGGATGAGAATGAACAATTCCAAGATAGCTCATATCAAAGGGTAAAAATGAATGAGGAAACCCTGCGAATGTAGGTCCAGTCTCGCTGAAAGGAGGAATTACAAGTCCATCTATTTTGATTTCTCCATTTTTGGATTTTCCTTTTAATATCAAAATTGCTTCGTTTGGATGTTTCATTTGGCAATATGATAAGATACTATCAAGAACATCTTTTTGGATCAATACCTTACGCTCGAACTTCTTCTTCTTCTTGAATAACACAAAAAATCTTAGTTCTAAACTAATTTAATTTTAATGTGACAATACTGTATATTCTGTGTTTGAGAAATGCCTTAGTTTCTTTTCAATTTCAGATACAAGTTGTGGGATCTTTGAATCAATCTCCTTCATCTCACCTTGAAAAGTTTCAGATTTGAGTTGTGAATCTTCCTTAAATGAGGTATTTTTGGCTAGTTCTTGTTCCAAAGATACAAGTTCATTAGGATATAGAGAATTAAGATCATTTTCCATCTTTTCATGTTTTTCTAAATATTCTGAAATTTGCTTTACAAAATTATCGAGTATTTCCTCAGTTTCTGTAATATAAGACAAAGACTTGTCAACGTCTTTAACAGAAATAGAGCCAGAAGAAATTCCTTTTCTAACATTTTCCAAAATCAAAATTATAGAATCCTTGTTTTGTGGGGTAAGCACTTCAAGGGGGTTTTTGATTAGTCTAGTTAAAAGATTTTTTTGTTCTTTATCTAAAGCAGACCCATATTCGTATCTACTCAGAGGACGAGAAATTTTTGTAAATTGTGTATCAACCTCGTTTTTTATCTTTGACTTTTGAGTACTAAATGTATCTAATGTATTTTTCAAATCAAGATACTTTTTGTAATTCTTCGAAGACTTAATCTCCTCAATTGAATTCTGTATTGAAGTAATTTTTTCATCAAGTGACTTAACACTTTGATTTGCTTTGTCAATCTTTTGATTTTTTTCTAGTTGTGACTCTTTTAGAGTTTTAATTTGATTTAGTGTATTTGTTATTTCATCAGAAGCTGATTGTTCAGAATCATAATTTTTTAGTAGATTATGAATCTCGGAATTGTTATTATTCATTACTTCAAGATTTCTTTTTAACTGATTTGCATATTTTTTTGCAAAGATGTGGATAACTCTGGTTTGTCTTCCTAAAACATCACCAAGTTTTTTAAGAATTTGATTCAGAAGAGAGTTTAGTTTTTTTGCATCATCGATGGATGAGATTTCTGGTAGATACACAACATTTTTTTTGATAACATCAATTACCTGCTTTTTACCTCTGATCACAATAGTTGAAAGATGTATGTCAATATCATCAACTTTGAGGTTATCTTTGTCAAGAACATTTCCTATTTGCATCAGTTCATCCATCAAAGGCCCTGTATTGTTTCTTAGATGTTTTATCTCAGAGATGATTTGTGATTTTCGTAATTCATTAAGTTCAGTCACTATTTTGGGAACATCAGAGAGTTGGACCTCTTTTTCCTGAGGAATTCTCTCTACGTATTCCTCTTGCTTCTTTTTTCCCCATCCGAATACCATTGGATTTTATTATTTTAGGGGGATTAAAAATCGTTGTACATCTAAAATTTAAAAT
>Ga0208570_1000444_pt1 | contig 15339 bp, 7 predicted proteins | sample DeeseametaMP1202_FD_184192 | JGI IMG/M metagenome (GOLD analysis project Ga0208570, IMG submission 184192) | Marine microbial communities from the Deep Indian Ocean - MP1202 (SPAdes) | ecosystem: Environmental > Aquatic > Marine > Oceanic | place: South Indian Ocean | collected 2011-03-08
AACAATCGTCTGGATGATCGGTGTGCGATCCATGAATCGAGGGACACCTATGACCAGAATAGATGCGTTGCCCGTGCCCGTGAGATAGAATGGTGTGGTGCCATCGAGAACACTTACGATAACGGTCTTGATACCACTCGACACTCCATCTCCGAATGGGTCGGTAGGAACGGATACATTGAATGAGCCATTATCGGTTGTCGTGTGACTCGCGACGAGGACTTCACTCGCATCGTTGAGGAAGAAGACCGTGATTGCCATCGGTCCATCGACGGTCCGGTTGTTGTCGAAACCATCCATCACTCGACCGTCGATGTTGAAGGATTGTCCGGCGGTGACTTCGGTGGGTATGAAATCGATTTCGATGAAGCTGTTGACTTGGACCGTGAGGTTCGCGAATGTCTCATTTCCAACCCAGCGTCCTGCGTCAACCACAGTCAGATTGTCAGTCAGATCATCTGGTGCATGGATTCTCAAATCGTAGAATCCTGGCTCGGTGCTAGAAGCCAATGTCGGATTGAATCTCGCGACGCCGTCCACATCTGTCGTCTCGGTATCGATGACGACTTGGTTGGGTCCGCCCCAATCGAAGTACAGATTGACGATGGCGCCGGGAACGATGGACCCGTCAGCAACATCGGTAACGGTAGCATTGAGAATCAGGGTGTTGCCTGCGACCACGATTATCGAAGCAGGAGCCGCTTCGACGACGAATTCACTCTGTATACCTGTGAGGTGGCGGTCCGCGTCTGGGACCGTGTAATAAGGTCCGGGTGCGGTAGCGAATTGGGTGAAGTCGAGCAGCAGCCTAAGGTTGTAGACTCCTGCAGGGATATCCTCTGGCATCGTGAAAGACAGGTTGTAGGCTCCGGTGGTTTCGTTGATCCAACCAGAGGCGAGACGATGGACGATTGGTGGAGGTGGGTTCCCATCGGGTCCAGGCGGCAGGCCGGAGGGCTCTTCAAGATGCAACAGAATCGAGGAGTTGTTGCCGGTGATGGCAGTCAACAAAACGTTGTCTTGGGCAATGCCACTTACCCAATTCGTCACACCTCTCGGAGTCCAATCCATTACCATGTTTATTGTCAAATTCGCCCGCCCTTGAATTCGAATCTGGTCGAATGATGATGCTGGGAGGAGCCATGTCGAGCCGCTGAAGTTGAGTTCCCAGTCGTAATCACCCGGAACGATATCCCAAGCAGGAATCCAAGTCACACTGAATCTACCAGATGCTGGGTCGGTCGTGTTCCAAACCTGAGTGCCATTGAAGTCGACTGTGTAGATTCCGGCGAAATCCGCAACCGACGTCCCTGTGTGATCTGACAATTGAACATCGATCACAGCTAGATTACCTCTGCTCGCAGGAGCCAGTTGATATGAGAATTCGACATAACTGCGAATTCCGAATGTACTGGGATATGTCACTTCATCTGCAGCGAACAATCCCTCTGCATCATAGGTGAACTTGACCTCCACCTCGCCCGAGGGAATATTCACAGAGGTTGCTGTGAAATTCCAACTCAACGAGAATTCTCCCGGCTGACCAGTCCAATTCGAGCCATTGAGATACCATGTCGCGAGCGTAGTGTAAGGACCATTGGTACCTGTCCTACGCATCTGGAAGGTCAATGTCCCATTCAGAGGATCTGGGTTGGGACCTCTGCTCTGGACGGTGCCGTTGACGAAAACGAATCGATCGATATCGAGTATGCTGTTGTTAGCATCGATTCCCTCCAGTGATACTGTAAGATTAGGAGAAGGTGTGATGTTGAAGTTGAAGGCAATACTCTGCGGTCTGAGATGATACTCGGCCGGTGTGGCATTGTTCAAGTCATCCTGGTGCCAACCTAGGAAGGCCAGTGAGGCATTGATCAGGCCTAATGGCTCGCTCTCTGAAATTGGAACTGAAAATTCGAAGTATCCAGCTGAACCGACATCGGCGATGAGATTGACGGGGCCATCTTCCACCGTCGTGTAGTTCATTAGAACCTGCAGTGAATCGAGTTCTGCTGGATCGGTGAAAGGTGAATTCGCCCAAGCCAAGGAACCGATCACTGTGGTGTTGACTCCGGCACCGAGCATCGGTTCGGTGCTTGGCTGTGGATCAGTCAGCGCGAGGTCGACATCATCGGTGATATTCAGTCGCCATGGGAATGTTATCGCCTGTATACCGACGTAACCACCCGTGTGAGTCAGAATCACCAGAGAGCCGTATCCAGGCTTGATTATCTCAGGTGGTGTACCTTCGAATGAGAAGTGACCGGTCTCATTCGTGGTCACTGTCCCGATCAGATGATTCTCTGTAGCAGCACTTCCTGGGACGTTGACGGTCTCGTTGGATGGGACGAGATAAAGATCGATGGAGTGACCTTCGATTGCTGAAGAATTGCCAGAGAACTGGAGGGTTCCGTTCAGCGTGATGTTTCCCGTGGAGTTATCACGCTCGAAGGATGAGGGGGACCAAGTCTCGTTGACAACCTCGACGACCGACATATCAGGGCAAGCTTCGAATGGAATCCAGCCCAGATCCAACTCCCCCTGATTCGCATTCGTCTGCAGATGGACCTCGACCCACCATGTGAAATCATGTCCATACACTTCGTAGCCGTTCTCCACCCAAGTTCCGCCCGAGAATCCTGTCACTTTCCGCGTTGGCAGATCGACGGCTCTCAGAAGCGCAGCGAAGACCGTCGCGAATTCATCACAATCCCCCTCATGCACCCGCTCGAGAATCCACACCGCCGTATCTCCGAACAGGGAATCGGCTCCGAATTCGGAATCGATGACATCTGATCTGTTCGAACCGGCATGATTCCTCAAGAATGTCGTGGTATTATTCCCATTGATCAGGAATTGTTGCAGAGCAACGACCTGGTCCCACGCGGAGGTGTATCCAGTCTCATTCAGAATAGTCCAAGCGATGCGTGTGATGTTCGCAGATGAACGAATCTGGCCGAGATCCTTGGCATAGGAACTGTTCATGAAGGCTGTTGTATTATCTCTAATCTCCGCGGTCATCGTAATCTGCGGTGCAGTGACATACAGTGTGTCGACCGTCGATGAATCAATCATCACGTCACGTGTGTAATTCGAGAAGTTCATTCCAGCATCGACATCAATCCAATCGGTATAATTCACAGAATTGTAGGGTGCGATCAGTTCGTCACCCGGATACAGTATGCCGTTATTGCGGAAGAAGAGCTGCCAGCCGAAGAGGGTTGAGTCATCCCAGAAGTCCTGATGGGCGACTCCCTGAGTGGTCGACCAAGTCGGGAATATCTGCGTGTTACCGACCAGACTCGTGTTGACGCCCCAAGACACGCCTGTGTAGTAGTCATAGGTGTGCCAACGCCAGTACTGGGTGATGTTGTAATCGACACCAGCCGTGGTGTTCTGAGCGAGGAAGTAGAGCATGTTCGGTTGGATGTCATCAGAGGGGTCGAAGGGGTTGAGGGTCGAATCCGCGCAGCCACCATCCCAGAATGCAGGTGGACATTCGTCGCCATCGGGTATGCCTCCGCCATCCGTATCAGGATCTCTCCAATCGGTTCCAATCTCTTGTTCGATGGTGTCTGGAATTCCGTCTCCATCGGTGTCGAGCGGATTCAAGTCATCATTGGGATTGTTCTGAGGATTCGTACCATCGATATATTCTTGATAATCGGTCACACCACCATTGTCGGTATCGGTGTTATTCCACAGCGTAGTGTAATTATCTGCGCTCATGTTGCCACCATCGATACCGAACATCATCGGGCATCCTGTTGTGTTCTCGAACCAATTATTCAGCCCGTCACCATCGAAATCAGCGAGATTGTTGCATGGTTCGTTGGGATCTGTACCATTGAGAATCTCATCCAGATCATTGACTGAGTCACCGTCGGTATCAGTCATATTGGGGGCAGAGATGTAACCCCACGCACCCAAAGACTCCTCCCAATCGGCCAAGCCGTCGCCGTCTGAGTCCGCATAATCGTCGTCGCAATGTGGTTCGTTGATCGCGCCGACGCTGGCATCCCAGCACCAAGAGCCGTTCAGAACGACGATGAACAGCGCATCGGCCGGCATCGTCATCGTGACCGAACGCAATGTGTTGCCATTAATCGAGGAGTACATGAACGGTGTTCGATTGCCACTCGCAGATTCGAAGTAAGCCATGGGTTCACCATTCTGCCTCCAGTCCACAGGGCTCGGATCGAGTCGCGAGGTGTTGTTCACCGTCAGAGAACTGTCGCCGGGTACCCAGGCGACAATGTCGAGATAGAGTTCGTAAGTCGAGGTACAGGGGTTGGTAGCGTGCGCTGGAGTGAGTTCGGCTCCATCCTGCACGCCACCACCGTCGGTATCGGAGTTATTCCATTGCGTGCATGTCATGTTCTCCTCCCAGTTCTGTATGCCGTCCCCATCGAGGTCTCCAGCATCTTCAATTCTGGTCGGATCTGTTTCTCCCGGATCGACGACGCCGTTTCCATTCGTGTCCTCCTCACCATCGTCGAACTGATCGCCATCCGTGTTGTTGTTGCGAGGATCCGTCGCTTGAGGCGGATCGCCGTAAGCGCCGTTGACTTCGACTCCATCCTCGATACCGTCGCCATCGGTGTCGACGTGGGTTGGATCGGTTAAGAGCACCAAAGCCTCGTATGAATCGTTCAGACCATCGCCGTCGGTGTCGTTGTTATTCGGATCGGTGGAAGTGATGCCGTCGACCTCGGCAGTGAAAATCATACAACCACCGGGTCCGATTTGCAGAACTGGATTGCATGGAGATACGGTGCTGGTCCGATTGTCGGGACCAGGGCGCCAATATTGTCTGGGTGGCTGAACAGTTCCGTTCCGTGTCGACCAGGCTGGATTGACGTATTCGTAGAGGTTGATCAGTCCGTCGCCGTCAGGATCGCCATAAGTGCCATCGTCGCCGCTGTTCGAGGTCGGATCGAGACCATTGGCCACTTCCCAACCATCCGGCATTCCATCACCATCAGTGTCCCAGCCGTCGGGATCCTCATCGATGCTGCCATCGCCATCATCGTCGTCGGTGGCACAGTCGGCATCTCCGTCACCGTCGCCATCCCAATTGTCGACCATCCCATCGTGATCATCATCGAAGTTGTTGAAGCAGATATTTCCCATCGGATCCTCATCGGCCCCGTCAGAACCCAAGCCCTGAATGAGCTGCATAGCGCTCTCTTCATCCCAATTGCTGACTGGAACAGTACCATTCCACCATACGCCGTTATCCAATTCATTAGGCGTCGAGGTCGAATCCCAATTCGAGGGAATCGAGTATAGGTATTCGTTGAGGTTGGTGAGTGAGTCTCCATCGGGATCGCCCGTGGAGCCATTGATTCCAATCGCTGAAAGTGGATTCAGACCATATTGCCATTCCCAGCCATCCGGCAGACCGTCGTTGTCTGAATCCCAATCCTGAGGTTGGGTGTTGATGTAGAATTCCAGCCCATAGGTCAAGCCATCGCCATCAGCATCGGTCGAGCCCATGGCTTCCCAAACAGCGAATTCAATCGCAGCGTAAGATGAGAACAGCAGCAGGACTGAGAAGGCAAACGCGGAGCGCTGCTTGCGCAGTGCCGGTGAGTTGTGAATCGACCTTCTCTTGACGTACATCACACAGTCCCTCTACCGCCTACGGCGGTTCATACGGGTCTTAAGCGGAATGGAGCGTCGTTCGGACAGTGCTCGCGGATGTCACTCCACGAGTTCGATGTCATCGTCCTCGTAGACCATTCTCTGTGGCGCTTCCTCCTGCGTCACTGGAGATGGGATGCCCTCGCCTTCATCCTCATCCTCTCCGTCCTCCTCTTCGCTCTCTGAACCGACATTGAGGGCCTCGAGGTAAGCGATGTGCGCGGCCCACTTGCGGCGGTTCATCCTGCTCTGGATACCGCCGAAGATGAGCAGGATCGAGACTACCGTGATGATGATGGTCGATGCTCTTGGATGTGTGATTTCGTTAACCAGAAGTTGTATGATGGAATTGATGCCGACGACCATTGTAACAGTCGTCTTGGCAGTGAACTCCTCCGACCAACTCTGCTCCGTGTCGTGAGGTTCGGCGGTGACTAACACCGATACTCTTTCACCGTTGTTCGCAGAGGCCGGAACAGACACCTCGAGGATGAATGTGACCTCCTCGAATGGATCCAATTCTATCAGACGAGAGCCGGTCGGCCCTCCGATGTCGACGGTCCAGCCGGGCTGGTCCACCTCCGCGTCTAGTAAGATGATGAGCGGGCTGTTACCCTTGTTTCTGACTTTGAGTTGGAAATCGTATATTTCGCCTGGCGCGAGTTTACGATTCTGGCTCACTTGCACTATCTCGAGGTTCGGCTCGTCGGCATCAACCTCGAAGACCATCGGCAGATCGAAGTAGCGCGGATTCGTTTCGGCACTTTCCTCTTGGATCCGCAGATAGACCGTATGATTACCGACGATGACCTGATTCGTCAAGGTCACGCGCACGAAGACTTCGGTGAAATCTCCCGGGCCGAGGGAAACCACCGGTACTGACGAGCCATTCTCATCGAGTATCAGATAGGTCCACTGACCATAGGCTTGGTTGCGATCGGTGTTCTCAGGAAGACTGGCTGGATTGACTATCTCCCACTGGCTCGCCGACTCTCCGCTGGTCATGCTGTTGGTGATGCGGACCCGGAGATTGACTTCCGGGTTGTCGCCGCTCGAGGAGCAGAGTGATACCGTGATATGACCGAGCGGCGTTCCATCACAATCCTGTGAGACCTCGGCACGGATTCCGAAGGTGCGCTGGATGGTGAATGAGACAGTAGTCCGAAGCGAGGCGTTTCCAGTACTGATCACCTCAAGTTCGATCATCCCGATATCGGGGTCTTCTCGATCTGCTGATGGCTTGACATTGAGCCTGAGGATCTGGGTCGAGTGACGTTCGAGCGAAGGGATGTGGAAGGTGCCGTCACCATCGTCTTCGAGGATTCTCTCGCCGGTGTCATTATGGTAGATCTGGATGATCGCCTTGGCGCGTTTGAGGATGTCGAGGCGGAACGTGTCCGTGTCGAATCCGGTGTTGAAAATCTCCAGAAGGAAGGTGTTGAATTGGTTGTCTTCAACATACCTCGGGATTGTCGCGTCGAGGTCACCGGGCCGGGTCGAATTCGCGATCGGTATGTCGTGGTCCTCGTTCCAGATCGAGACATCAGGTGGCTGGAAGACTTCGAGTTTCTGCAGGTCAAGAGTCAGGACGTCCTGATGGACGACGGTCTGAATACCATCGATATTCGCCTCGGCTACCGCTCGAATCTCGATTCGATCAGGTGTACCGGTCAGATCATCGGGCGCGGTTATCGTCAGAATGGGATTGAGGATGTCACCACCCGAGTTCAGCGTGTAGCCACCTGGCGCATCGAATTCGACCAACCATGCACTGCCCATATTGGTCAGCAGTTCCAGCTCCACCTGCATCGACTTGGTGGAATCTCCTCGGTGAACGAGTTGCAGAGGAATCGGAGTCGTCTCTCCGGGTGCGACGTATTCGACTGTGCGATCCGCTCGATGATTGATCGCCACGCCCCATTGTTTCATGTCCACAGGCTCATGATCCACGAGGAAGGCATTGCCTTGGATATCTGTGATCTCGAGTTCGACGGTGTATTCCCCAGAGGGGAGGCCAGTTGGGTAAGTCCAGGTGTACGTTCCAAAGATGCCTTGGCTGGTGTCGCTGATGCCATCGTCATCACTCGACACCTCATGATCGATTCTGTAGACCCCGTCAGGATCACGCATCAGCAGCCTTACTGAGTCCATGTCATAACGCCCGAAAGCACTCTTGACATCGAAAGAGAACTGCATGGTTCGATCAGCCAGAACGTCGTTCGGATACCATTCCAATTCGACTCCGTCGGCGAGTTCGGCACCATCACGCTGCAACAGAACGATGCTCTCTGTGATGGCGTTCGACTCGACCTCCAGTTGCGAGAAGCGATTATTCTCACCGTCGATTTCATTCCATGCCACCTCAGCTTCACAACTGCTGCCAAAGGGGCCGCCTCCACTCTCACAGCCACTCATCTCAGCTCTGACCTCAATCTCGAGTTCGCGGTCCTTCTGGACCACGAAACTCTCCTCGTCATCGTCGAGGATGACCTCGAATAATTCATGATCGAAATTGCACTGATTCGTCAATCCGGGATTGCAGGCGTCCGTCTGCCAGGATTCAGAGCCGACGACATTGCCGTTGACTTTCACAGAAACATCCCAAGTCACTTGTGAGTTGCTCGGGCCTTGAGCCCGGACGAAGAGTTGGATCGGGATGTAGAACTGACCAGATGAACTGCCATGTTTGGGTCTACCGTTTATCACGAGATCGCTCTTCAGGTCGCCGGTGCTGAATTCAATCGTCGAGTCGAGCGCAGAATCGGTTGATTGCCCGCCCGACTCGGGAACCTGAGTGGTGATGTAGCCATCGCCGCCAGCACTGGAGTTCGCTTCGGCGAAGTAGAGGGTGTAGAGTTTGAGATCGATATCAGCCGACGCCTCGGCGCGAACCATCTCGAATAACTCGCCTGGCTCATCAGCGGAAAGGACACCAGGGGGTGCTAACATCAGCAATGTCAGTATGATAGCGATGCCCGCCGTGCTTCTGCGCGGAATCGATGTGCTACTCGCTTTCATCATGCTTCGGCTCGCCGCGGGGGGTTAAAGCGTTCCCAAGGTCCGAGCCGCCAATGCATCAGTTTGAGACGCCCCCTTCAGGGGGCGGGGCGGCCGCTCGATTCAAGCGTGAGGGGGTACTCAGGTGGCTTGCAGGGGTACCCGAGTTGGTCAAAGGGGCCGGACTTAAGCTCCGGTGCTTAGTGCTTCGTGGGTTCGAATCCCATCCCCTGCACCACTCAGCAATACGATTGCTTGCGTGGAGTATGCGAGTTGGACCAGCCAGAGGCTGGGAAACTCACAGCGCAGTCGAATCAATGATTCGGTGAAAGGTCAGCGCTGGACCGAACAAAGCGAGGGAAGCGCTGATTTCCAAGAAACCATCTCGTGATTTCTCAGCGGGCTCTAGTCATCGAACAACCAAGCCGTCCATCACCCTTCAGAACATCCAATTTGGTGATGACGACAGTCGCGGCTTCCACAGACTCGGGCTCCATGATCACATCGAGCAAACGTGTCGCAAGAGTCTCCAACAAGGCGGACCGATTCTCATCTAGAACCGAATCGAGAGCGGCGAGAAGGTACTCGTAATCCAGAACCTGCCCGATCTCGTCGCGAGCTGGCTCATTCGCCCCACCCATCATCACGTACAAATCGAAGCGGATCCGTTGCGGCGAGCCGAATTCATGCGCGTGGACTCCGATGTCGACCTCGCGCTCGATTGCCTCCAGAAACAGCGCGGTCGAACCTTGGAATTCCCGCATCAATTGTGCCAGAGCATGCTGATGACTCCCCATCACAACCGCTCCGTCTCGAAAAGCACATCACGGCTTCGGGCGAGGAACCGCTCTCCCGAATCAACGAACAGAACCTGTCCGGTCACCGCGCGCGCACCCATCAGAAACCCAACAGCATCAGCGATATCGGCGGGTGCGGGACCATAACCGAGCGGGCTCTGAGCCTGAGCCCGCTCGAACCCATCCGCACTCTGGTCATCACTGGGAAGTGTGTGACCGGGAGCCACTGCATTGACCCGAACAGCAGGGGCGAGTCCGCGGGCCAGGGCGTCGGTCAAGCCGAGCAAGGCGTAGCGTGAGGCGGTGTAGGACAGATGGTCGGGATTCGGCTCCGAAATCTTCTGATCGAGGATGTTGATGACGGAAGCCTGAGCATCGTTGGGAAGTTGTTCTAGGAGGGCGCGGATCAGCAACATCGGCGCGCGCGCGTTGACGTCCATATGCGAATCCCAAGATTTGATATCTATCGTCGAGATATCGTCGTGTTCGAAGCGCGAGGCATTGTTGACAAGCCCTGTGATGGGACCTAGCGAATCTGTTGCAGAAATCATCAGACTTGCAACTTCATCTGGCTTCGTCAAATCAGCAGCGATAGCGCAAGCAGAGCCGCCTGCGGCTCTTATCTCCTCGACAAGAGTCTCGGCGTCTCCCTTCGATGAATTGTGGTGGATTGCCACTGAGTATCCTTTTTCGCTTAGGTGGAGGCATATCGCACGACCAATCCGCTTCGCCCCACCGGTCACCAGTGCCGCACTGCGAGCCATAGAGAGGCCTGGTGACGAACCTGTATTTGGCAACTCGGCCACATTGACCTCCCCGCAAGCCTTGAGCAGAACGATTAACGCCGGCTGACCGCTCCTCGCCCTCGATGGCTGCACCATTGCCGCAGGCTGACCTTGCCGAGGTGTCAGCCGGCGGCTGTGGCGGCGCTGCTCGAATGAGTGTTGAGGAGCGCCGTAAAGGTCATCGCAAGCGACTGCCTGACTGGTTCAGAACCAGCCTTCCAACAGGTATTGCCCAAGTCAGATTCAACGAGACCAAAGCGAATGTCAGCAAGCACGGCTTGCACACCGTCTGCGAAGAGGCCCGCTGCCCGAATATCCATGATTGCTGGGGCCGAGGAACTGCGACTTTCATGGTCGCGGGTGAAGTCTGCACCCGTGGCTGCAGGTTCTGTGCCGTCGGCACGGAGAAAATTCCACCACCTCTGAATCCCGAGGAGCCCACCGAATTGGCCGAGGCGGTCGACCGCATGGGCCTGACCCATGTCGTCATCACGGTGGTCAATCGCGACGATCTGTCCGATGGTGGTGCCGCCCATTACAGAGCCTGCATCGAAGCGATTCACGAGCGTAGCCCAGAGGTCGGCCTCGAGTTGCTCTGCTCGGACTTGGATGGTAACCTCGATGCCCTCGCCGAACTCCTCGAAGGCCTGCCACTGCGGGTCTTCGCCCACAATGTCGAATGCATCCCACGCCTCGACAGCAAGGTACGAGACGCCCGCGCATCTTTCGATCAATCACTTCGCGTCTTGAGTGAAGCACACCGATTACGCCCCGATATCCGCATCAAATCGAGCATCATGGTCGGCATCGGTGAGAGCGATGAGGAAGTCGTCGATGCCATGCGACTCCTGCGCGGTGCAGGAGTCGAAATGATCACTCTTGGCCAGTATCTGCAACCGAGTTGGAAGCATCTGGCCGTCGAACGCTTCCCAGAACCAGCGACCTTCGCAACGTGGGATCAAGCCGCTCGCGAGATGGGCTTCACAGCCGTCGCCAGCGGCCCACTGGTCCGCTCATCGTACCGAGCAGGACTGCTCTGGGAAGAGGCAACAGGCGCTGAACCAGTGGTAAGCAGAGATTCGACAGGCTCGGCCATCAGCCATCTCAATCCGCTAAACGGACTTTCCAGCGAGTCCGCACCAACGATTGCGACAAGAGGCAGGTGAGACGAGCATGGCGGCCAAGAAGAAGCGAGTTGCGACGATACAAGTCCCGACCGCTCCGGCACGTCCAGGAGACAAACCGAAATTCGCTGCGTGGACTCATCAACCCGGCGACCTCTCCCGACCCGACCCCCTGACCTGCACGGCAGCAGATACGACCGACCACGCCCACGGCCTTGTCAGAGTCCTCGACGACGATGCGAAAGCGAGCGGTCCATGGAATCCCGACCTCAGCCCAGATGAACTGCGAACAGGACTCGAGCACATGGTCAGAATGAGAATCTTCGACGACCGCATGATGAAGATGCAGCGCACTGGCAAACTCTCCTTCTACATGCGCTCATTAGGCGAAGAATGCGTTGCAGTAGCACAGACCATGGCGCTCGAAACCCAAGACTGGATCTTCCCGACCTACCGACAACCGGCAGCCCAGTTCGTCCGCGGACGCGATATGGTTAGCATGATCTGCCACTGCATCGGCAATGAGAAGGACAACATTCTAGGACGACAGATGCCGGTTCACTACAGTTATCGCACAGGCCGCTACATCTCCGTATCGAGCCCTGTTGCAACCCAATTCAGCCAGGCTGTCGGCGTCGCAATGGCCTCGCAGTACAAGGGTCTGGACGAATGCTGCATCACTTGGATCGGCGACGGCGCTTCGGCAGAGGGCGATTATCACTACGCTCTCAACTTCGCCAGCGTCTTCAAGCCGCCAGTGATTCTGAACATCGTCAACAACCAATGGGCCATCTCCACCCACGCCAACCTCGCCAGTGGAAGTTCGAACTTCGCCGCTCGTGGCTTGAGCTACGATGTGCCCAGCATCAGGGTGGATGGAAATGATTTCCTCGCCCTCTACTCGGTCACGAAGTGGGCCCGCGAGAGGGCGGCAAGCGGCGCGGGTGCGACTCATATTGAGGTGCTGACCTATCGCGCCGGCGCCCATTCATCGAGCGATGATCCCTCGAAATATCGACCTAAAGATGAGGATGAAGTCTGGCCGGGTGGCGACCCTATCGAGCGCCTGAAGGCACATCTGATCTCGATTGGCAAGTGGTCTGAGGAGCAACAGAATGAACTCGAGGAAGGCATCGATTCCGAAGTCATGGCTGCTTACAAGGAAGCGGTGAAGTTCGGTGACCTCGCCAATGGGCCCTATCCGTCCTCGGACTCGATCTTCACCGAGGTCTACGAAGACATTCCCTGGCATCTACAAGAACAATGGGACGAGATGAAGCGTCTCAGAGGTGAATGATATGGCAGAAATGAACATCGTCAAGGCTGTGAATTCAGCACTTGACAATATGCTCGAGAAAGACGAGAATGTCCTTTTCTTCGGCCAAGACGCGGGATATTTCGGCGGAGTCTTCGGGACTTCAGAAGGTCTTCAAAATAAGTTCGGAAGCCACCGCGTCTTCGATACGCCGCTTTCGGAAGGCGGCATCGCAGCGATCGCGTTCGGGATGGGAATCAACGGGCTGCGTCCCGTCGCTGAGATTCAATTCGCCGACTACATCTTCCCGGCTTACGACCAGATAGTCAACGAGATCGCAAAGGTCCGCCACCGTTCAGGCGGCGAATTCTGGTGCCCAGTCACATTCCGAACACCGGCCGGAGGAGGCATCCGGGGAGGACACCACCATTCGCAGAGCCCGGAGTCCCAATTCACCCATACGCCAGGCCTCAAAGTCGTCTACGCTTCGACGCCATACAACGCCAAGGGTCTGCTCATCGCAGCCATCGAATGCAATGACCCAGTCATCGTCCTTGAGCCCAAGCGCTGCTACCGCGGACCCTTCTACGGCGACCCTCACAATGTCCCCACCTGGAAAGACCACCCCGAGGCGCAGGTACCTGAGTCCCACTACACTGTCGAGATCGGCAAGGCTCGACTTGCACTCGAAGGACACGAATGCACAGTCATCGCCTGGGGTGCGATGGTCCACGTCACGCAGGCGGCAATCCGCGAGAGCGGAATCAGCTGCGACCTCATCGACCTGCAATCGCTGGTTCCGTGGGACAAGGAGGCGATCGAGGCATCGATCGAGAAAACAGGACGCTGCGTGATAGTTCACGAAGCTCCCAAGACCAGTGGATTCGGTGCCGAGATGGCAGCGAGTATCCAGGAGAGGTGTTTCTGGAGTCTTGAAGCACCGGTGAATAGAGTCACGGGATGGGATACACCATTCCCACACACGACAGAATGGGATTACATGCCGAGTCCCGCACGGATTGCTGAGGCAATCCACAAAACGATGGAGGAATAGAATGACGAATAGAGAATTCAAGCTGCCGGATATTGGAGAAGGAGTGGTCGAGGGCGAGGTTGTCAGTTGGCACGTCGCCGTCGGTGACAGCGTCAGTGAGGACGATCCGCTTCTCGATATGATGACCGATAAGGCGACGGTGACGATTCCCTCGCCCTTCGATGGTTCTGTCGTCGCTTTGCATGGTGAGGTCGGCGACATGGTCGCCGTCGGCTCGACGCTGGTTGAATTCAGCGGTGATGGCGATGCACCGAGTGAGGCAGCGCCGGCTGACAAGGCGAAAGCTGCTGAGCCAGAACCTGAGCCAATCGCAGCGCCGGCGGCGGCCGCCTCCGAACCCGCTCCGAAGGCCGCACCCGCAGCCGCCAAACCCGCACCTGCACACTCTGCACCCGCACCTGCTGCGCCTGCATCATCACCGGCAACTGGAGCCGGCGGACGGGCTCTCGCGAGTCCCGCCGTCCGCAGACGCGCTCGGGAGGCTGACATCAATCTCTCAGGTGTCCGCGGATCAGGCCCCGCTGGCCGTATCCGCCATGCCGACCTCGATGCTTTCATCGCCGCCGATGGAGCAGTCCTTGGAGCACCACCGGCTGCATATTCTACCAAACGCACCGATGTCGAGGAGATCAAAGTCGTTGGATTACGCCGCAAGATCGCCGAAGCGATGGTCATCTCGAAGCGCTCGATTCCGCACTTCTCGTACTTCGAAGAAGTCGATGTCACCGAATTGGAAGACCTGCGCCAGATGCTCAATGCGACGCGTGATGAGACCCAGCCCAAACTCACATACCTGCCTTTCATCATGCTCGCACTGGCCCGAATAATGCCACGCCACCCCGAATGCAATGCACTCTATGACGAGGAGGAGAATGTTGTGCGACGCCACGCGGCCGTCCACCTCGGAATCGCCACTCAGACCGAGCGCGGCCTCTTCGTTCCCGTCGTCAAGCATGTCGAAGCGACGGATGTCTGGCAGGCCGCGGGCGAGATGCAGCGCCTGTCGGGTGCTGCGCGAGGCGGGACTGCTTCACTCGACGATCTGACCGGCTCGACCTTCACCATCACCAGTCTTGGGCGGGATGGTGGATTGGGTGCCACGCCGATCATCAACCATCCCGAAGTGGCAATTCTGGGAGTTCACAAGGCTCGCGAAATGCCGGTGGTGCGCAAGGGAGACATCGAGGTTAGGCGCATCATGAATCTCTCCAGTTCCTTCGACCACCGCGTGGTCGACGGCGCGAACGGTGCCGCAATGGTTCAATCTTTGAAGCGGATGCTTGAACATCCCGCTCTAATCTTCATGTGAGGTGGCAAAATTGGGTGAAGTGCGCAAATGTCAGGTTCTCGTCGTCGGGGCGGGACCCGGTGGTTATGTCGCAGCCATTCGTGCTGGTCAATTAGGCCTCGATACGGTAATCGTCGAAGGGGACAAAGCGGGTGGAACCTGTCTGATTCGAGGCTGCATCCCGAGCAAGGCTCTCATCCACGCAGCCGACCGCTTCGAGTCACTGCAACAGCACGCCAGCGAGGGCGGACATATGGGCATCTCAGTCTCTGGTGAGGCAGAGGTGGATATGGCAGCGCTCGTCTCTTGGAAGGATGCAATCGTCGAGCGCCTCAACAAAGGCGTCGAGGCTCTGCTGAAGACTGCTGGTGCTGACCTCGTCAAGGGCTGGGCAAC
>Ga0208570_1000446_pt1 | contig 15263 bp, 22 predicted proteins | sample DeeseametaMP1202_FD_184192 | JGI IMG/M metagenome (GOLD analysis project Ga0208570, IMG submission 184192) | Marine microbial communities from the Deep Indian Ocean - MP1202 (SPAdes) | ecosystem: Environmental > Aquatic > Marine > Oceanic | place: South Indian Ocean | collected 2011-03-08
GCAGCAGGGGCCAAGGGTGAGGCTGCTCGCCTATTAAAAGGGAACATGAGCTGGGTTTAGACCGTCGTGAGACAGGTCGGTCTCTGCCTGATGGAAGCGTGAATAACTGAGGGGAAGTTGCTCCTAGTACGAGAGGAACAGAGCATCGTGGCCACTGGTCTACCGGTTGTCTGACAAGGCAGGCCGGGCAGCTAAGCCATTTAGGCTAAGTGCTGAAAGCATCTAAGCACGAATCCTATCCCGAGACAAGTTATTCTTTCGTAAGATGAAGGTCGGCAGCAGAAGACTGCGTTGATAGGAAGGTGGTGTAGATCACAAGCTTCGGCGAGTGGTGAGCCAGCCTTTACTAATAGACCAACACATCGGTTCAGCCACTTACATAGAGACTATGCACGATGAATTCATTTTCAATTCATCAAGTGGAACACATACACGACTTGTACGATGATTTTATTTTTAATCAGCCTAGCTAATGCTATGCATTTTTTTGTGATATTGCATAAACAATTTTTTCAGGCTAGAAAATTAATTTTATATTTAAATTTGCAATGAATATTGACAATCCATATGATGATGAGTATTTGGATAAAATTTGAGCCTATGTTTACCGCAAAAAAGACTGGAACAGGATTAGTCATTTGTAAAAGCATTATCGAGCAACAAGGGGCAGTATCTCAGTAAGTAACAATCCTCAACTTTTACCATGAAATTACCTGTAGAGTATTCAAGTTTTCTGATTTTCTTCTTCTAATTCTATGTCATTTTGAAGTTCTTTTGGTAACCCCGTCCACCATTCCTCTTGGTTCTCAGACATTAAAACAAAAAGATCTCAGGTTGCTAATAGATCTGTTGGTTAATTCTTCATAGCAATTGTTCAAGAAAACCTGACAAAATTCAATCCTTTGTATATCTAATATCTGCAATATCATCTGACTCTTTAATTTTCACAATTAATGTATCTCCTAATTTATTGAAAACTCGTTGGCGCTTTACATTAGTCAAAAACCATCCTAATATGACATCAATTGGTAATAGAAACGATTTTCCAAAACTACTAATCATAATTCCTTTCAAATCTGGTTTTCCCCCATCGATATTAACTACTTTCAAATTAAGAATTTTTTTCCCAATTGTTTGACCAGTTTTGTACTCTAAAATTGTCCAATATACAAAGAACAAGATACTAGTTGGAATATACTGTGTACTTTCAGCCCAAAAAACATCTTCTTCAAATTCATAATCTATTGTTCCAAATGATGTAAAAATTATTGATGTTGAAATAATTGAAACAATTATGAAGTCAATCAACCAAGCAAAGAATCTATCTGTCCATTTCGCAATAATTATTTTCGAAGACATGCCTGTATCCCTCATTAAATGACTAATCATCTCAAATTAATAAAATGTGTTGATTATTAGTTAACACTAATTATAACATAGTTGATTTATTTGTGAATTAGAATGAAAATACATGAAGGCAAAATTTATGACATCTTGTGTATCTTGTGGTGATAAGATTCAACCTGGAAAAGAGATCTCAAAAAACAAAGATGAAAAATGGGTTCATAAGCACTGTGCTGAGGATTCGGAAAGATTACCCTAGAAATTAATAGTCTCTTCTTTCAATTAAATTTGAAATTATTTTGATATCCATAAATCCTTTTGATGTATTTTTCTGGACATTTCGAAGAAATGAGAAAGATATTGTGAATCTTTACACCACTCTTTCTCCTGTAATGCAACTTGCTACAGGCGGGTCCATGCTTAATTTTGGTTGTTGGTCTCCAAAACATACAGACCCAATTTCAGCACAAAATAATCTATGCACAATTTTTGGAAATTTAGCAGAACTATCATCTGGAAAAAATGTTGTTGATGTAGGTAGTGGGCTATCAGCTCCATCTAAACTATGGAGAGATAATTATTCTGATCTCTGTTTGTATTGTGTGAATATCAATTTCAAACAATTAGTTTTTTCCGGAAAGCAAAAAAACATAGAATTCATAAATTCTACCTCTACAAAACTCCCTTTTACTAATGATTCCGTTGATCGAGTATTGGCATTGGAATCTGCTCAACACTTCAAACCTTTATCTGATTTTATCTCAGAATCAAAAAGAATCTTGACAAAATCTGGATTGCTTGTAATGGCTATCCCTATAATTATTGGTAATTCCTCAATTGGAAAATTAGGACTTTTAAAATTTACCTGGTCTTCAGAACATTATGGACTAGATACTGTCAAAGAATTTGTTGAATCTGGCGGATTCACTATATCTGAAGAAAAATTAATTGGTGAATCTGTCTATGAGCCTATGGCAAATTATTACATTGAAAACAGAACAAGATTGAAAAAATCTATTTTAGAAAAATATCCTAGCTATATTGAAAAAATTCTTTACAAATCAATTCTCAAAATGAAAAAAGCATCAGAACAAAAGATAATTGATTATGTAATTTTGAAATGTATCTTAAAGTCTAAACTATGAGGATTTTTTTACCAATAAGGTATTCCATTGAATGAATGTATTCTAATTCTGAAGTCAAGCCTTCTGTAAACCACATTGTACTTGTTTTCACCCATTTTGGAATCTTCAAATCATGAAATTAAATTCCTACTGAATCCTGAAATATATTTGTCTTAGTTAGTGAAGATTTTTCCCAATTTGTAGCAATTATTGCTATTTTCAATAACGATTTAATGCAGTTTTAACTTATTAGTTCCATGTGAAAATTTCTTTAACATAATGGCCAATTTGGAATTCTGTGTCTAAAAACAGATCCATACTTTTGTATCAAAATTGGCTAGGTTTTTATTTTTGATATTTTTACTTAGTTATTATGTCAGATTTAGATCTCACTTTAAAATTGTTTGATGAAAAATGTAATCGTTTACATGGAGAATCTGAGATCAGATTTGCAGGAATTGTTGACAAGGATGGTAAACTCATAGCGGGGGGCTTTAAAGAAGGAATTACTCCTTACGAAAATGATGAAACTAAACTTCAGTCATTTTTCGAGTTTGTTTCAAATGCTTCTATCCGAAAAGAATTTGATGAGAGCTTAGGGCCCATTAACTATATTGCTGCACGACGAGATAAGGCTGTTTTAGTAAGTTTCCCATTCCCTATCACACAAATTCTATTGTTAATATCCGCAGAACCCACTGTTAACATTGAAATCTTGGCCAAAAAAGTAATTGAAATATTTACTGATGTTAATTAAAGCTAATTTGGCAATCTGGCAAATTCTTTAATTATATTTGAAATTAATTTTTACAAATAGTTTTAATCCAATATCACTTTACATTAGTTGAATTGAAAGCAACATTTGGCGCAGGATGTTTTTGGCATGTTGAAGATTTACTCAGTAAAACTAAAGGTGTTAAATCTACTCAAGTTGGATATATTGGTGGCCAACTACCAAATCCTACTTATGAAGAAGTATGCACAGATAAAACAGGACATGTTGAAGCTGTAGAAGTAGAATATGATCCTGATGAAATATCTTATGAAGAACTTTTAGATGTATTTTGGAATAATCATAATCCCACAACATTGAATCGTCAGGGACCTGACGTGGGAATTCAATATCGTTCGGCTATTTTTTACCATAGTGATGAACAAAAAGAAATTGCTGAAAAATCAAAGCAAACACTTGACAAATCTGGGCAATATGAAAATCCTATTGTTACTGAAATTGTCCCTACTCCCATATTCTATAAAGCAGAAGAATATCATCAAAAATATTTCAAAAAACACGGATTTTCATAAACATTATTTTATAACACATTTGGAGATCTCAAAAAACCATAAATGCCTCTGATCGCTAATTTACTAAAGCTTATCTAGTGATTAGAATTGACGATAAAATGGTGGAAGAAAAATTCCTTCGGATTAATGGAAATAAGATTCGTTATTTAGAATCTGGTGATTCTAAAAAAATAATTGTGTTAATTCATGGATTGGGGGCGTCAGCTGAAAGATGGGATCAAGTAATTCCTCTTTTTGCCGATGAATATCGTGTTATAGTTCCTGATCTTATAGGATTTGGTTATAGCGATAAACCTCTTGTAGATTACACTACGGAATTCTTTTCAGAATTTCTAGAAAATTTTTTTATTGCTTTTGATATTAAACGTCCTAATCTGATTGGTTCTTCGTTAGGAGGGCAAATAATTGCTGAATATGCTACTTCTCACTCTCAAGAAATTGAAAAACTTGTTCTGGTTTCTCCTTCTGGAACTATGAAAAAATCCACTCCTGCCCTTGATGCATATATCATGGCAGCATTATATCCAAATGAACAAAGTGCAAAAAATGCATTTGAACTAATGGAGGGTTCTGGACATAATGTTCATGAAAAAATTGTTACTGGATTTATAGAAAGAATGCGATTACCTAATGCCAAACTTGCTTTCATGTCTACATTGCTAGGAATCAAAAATTCAGAATTGGTCATATCAAAACTTCAAACAATCTCTACTCCTACCCTAATAATTTGGGGTTCTGATGATCCTGTTATCCCAATTCATTATGCTGATAGTTTTGTTTCAACAATTCAGGATTGTCGATTTTTCAGAATGGATGGATGTGGTCACACTCCATATGTTCAAGATCCACATAGTTTTACTTCTAATGTATTGGAGTTTTTGAATGGGTCCTAGATGCATTTAAATACACTTAATTCCAACTATTACCAATGATTGGTAATAGTAACCAATACAATCCAACAGAAATGTTCAAAGACTGGATTCAAAAAAGTGGACGTGCTCAAGCAGAATTTATAAAAAATTTTGGCTCTTTGATGACAAATCAAACTAGTCAAACATTCAATCCCTTAGACACTCTAAGAGACGTTGCTGATCGTACTAGACAAACTCAATCTAATTTGATGGAAAACATGTCATCAATGCAAAGTAAAAGCATGGATACGATGTTTAACATTGGACAGATGCTTCCCTCCTTCATGAATTGGGGTGCTTACAAAACTACTATTAGTAGTAATGGAAGAATCTCAATCCCTGAAGCTGAACGTAATGCCCTTGGCTTGGGAACCGGTGACTTGGTTCAAGTCATTATCATGCCAATAGCAAAAAAATCAAAAAATAAGGAGGTGAAACAATGAGTAACGAAACAACAACAAGAAACCCAAAAGATGTATTTTCTGTATATCAACAAAACGTAGACAAACTCTTCAATGGTATTAGACAATCAGTACCACAATATCATCAATCAATTACTAATGTACAACAGGAATACCTACAAGCATATGAAAACGTAGTAGATTCAACTATCACACTACAAAAAGAATATGTAAAGAAAGCAGGTATTGCAACTAACATTCCAGAGGCAACTCTTAAAGTAATTCATGATACAACAGAAGAATTTGTAAAGGCAGCTTCAATTCAAAATCAAGTAGCACTTGCAACTATCGATGCAACACAACAAAATATCAAAACATTCAACGATAATGCAAAATCATTTGCTAACCTAAACAGAAACATTCTACAATCTTGGATTTCTGCATTCACCACAAAGAATAACTAGTGGTAAATTTTTTTCTTTTTTCTTTTTTTTAAATTTATTTTATGATCTTTTAGCTAGCCATTGTCCCAGCTCAGGTAATACAGTCTTTTGCGATAATGAACTTGCAATCATTCCAACATGTCCTGTTGGATACATTCTCAATGTTTTATCTTCACTGCCTACTGCATAATGAAGTGGCATACTACATTCAGGCGATACCAAATGATCGCCTACTGCAACCTGTGTAAAAAGCGGCATATCAATTTTTTTCAAATCTATGCGCCTTCCTCCTACGTACATCTTGTTCTGAATTAACAAGTTATCTTGATAGATGTCTTTAATCCACTGTCTAAACAACGCTCCTGGAATTGGAGGTGTGTCACTTAGCCATTTTTCCACTCTGAGGAAACTATCCACATATTTTTTATTATCTATATTTTTGAAAAATTTGATATATTTTTCAATTCCTTGCTCAAATGGTTTGAGGACTGAAAAACAGTAATACATGAATTCAGGAGGCATATTTCCTATGATTTCTACCATTTTGTCTACATCCATATGTTTTGCAAGATTACTAATCACTGTAGTATCGCGCCATCCGTCAATGACTGGTGCTGTTGCAACATAATTTTTTACACTTTCTGGATGTAATGTGATATATGCCGTTGCTATTGTTCCGCCAGTACAATATCCTTGTAATGAAATTTTTTCAACGGATGATTCATTTTTAATATATTCTACATACGAATCTAAATAGCCATTTACATAATCATCAAAATCAAGGTATTTGTCAATACTAGTTGGAGTTCCCCAATCTATCATGTATACGTCAAACCCTTGCTGCAGAAGATTTTTAACCCAACTTTTTTCTGGATGGATATCAAGTATGTGGTATCTATTGATTAATGCATATGAAATTAACAATGGTGTCTTATGTTGTTTATCTGTAAGAGATCTGTAGTGTAACAGTCTTGTTTTATCCATTTCTTGCACAACATCATGTGGTGTTACTTCTAGACTAATTTCATCAGGTGCTGCAACTAAATTTGGAGCATCAATGACATTCTTACTGAATTTTAAAATTTCTTCAATTATTTTTGGATCTACTCTTGACTCACTTTGCATTACTTTTCATTTCCTTTTTCTTTAATTCTAATTCTAGTTTTCCAATTCTTTTTTTAAGAGAATGCATTTCTTTGTAAATCTCATCTATCTCTTCTTTGCTTGGAAGATTAACTGATTGTAGAATTACATTAGTAATGTTATTCCAATGCTTGGTCAACTCAAGCTCTTTAGAAACTAGTTTTCCATAATTCACTCCAAATTTCCCAGAGTCAAATAACTCGGTAAAATCATTATCAAAAATATCTATCCAAATCCTCTTGAATGCTTCTATTTGTTCAACGTCTTGAGGAATATCGGGAGCCTTTAGATTGACTTTCTTTTGAGCAACAGACCACGTGTCTGAAAGCTGTTTGTAGTATTCTGTAATATACTGATTAAATTCTAATAAAACTTCATTGATGTCAATTAATTCAGTAGTGATTTTCTTTGAATTTGCTGCAAATGCCCTCATTGGACCAATTGATGTTAATGCTTGTGGTTTGCTTGACATCAAATGTATGATATCTGTCCAGAAAAGAGACAAATGTTTGTAATAATCAGTAACATCTTTAGGAGATTCTGGTTGCACAGATATCTATCAATAAAGATCGCAATAAATAGATCTATTGTCTCATTAGACAAGTGGACAACGTCGAAGAACTAGAAAAAATCTGTCAGAAAATCATCAAATTAGATTCTATGATGCGTTCAGCTAGGTTCATCAACAGTAGAGGTCATCAAGTGGCTGGTGGAATGAAGGAAGGAATACTCTCACTCGAAGCTCAAAAGCAAGATGAAATGATGTTCATGGAACTTTCTTTGCGTGTGAGAATGAGACATGAATTTGATAACGAATTTGGCAAAGTTCACTTTTCTATGTCATATAGAGACAAGGTAATTGTAATGAGTTTTCCACTAAATAATGATGACGTATTGTTAATTTCGTGTGAAAAAGAGATTGATTTTGGTAAAATTTCTTTCAAAATTCTCAAAATTATTGAACCTCTTAAAAAAACCCCAATGAAGACATTCTAATCATTAAGCATTTTTCTTAACCCTGCACATCTGTTTCTTATAGTTACTTCAGTAACGCCTGATGCAATTGAAATCTCTTTTTGTGATTTTGTTTCCCCTGTGCTAATACACGCAAGATAAAGTGCAGCAGCTGCTATTCCCATCGGATCCTTTCCTGCAGTTATGTATGTTCTCTTTGCTTCATTTAAAATTAAAATTGCTTTACGCTTAGTTTTTTCACCCAATCCTGCAATACTTGCAATCCTTGAAACTCCTTTCACAGGATCAACAACTGGCATTTTTAACTCCAATTCTCTGTAAATTAATCTATAACATCTAGCAACATCCTTTCTTCTAATATTGATTCCATTAGCAATGTCATCCAAGGTTCTGGGGGTCTCTGTAGTTCTACATGATGCATAAAGACATGCTGCAACTAGCCCCAGAATTGAACGACCCCTGACTAATTTTTTCTCCATTGCCTTTCTGTAAATGAAAGCAGCTTTTTCTATTACTGCATTTGTTAATGCTAGTTTGTCTTTCAGTTTATTCATTTCATTAAGAGCTTGTCTGAGATTTCTATCTGCAGAAGAATGTGCTTGTGATCTACTGTCCCATGTTCTTAATCTTTCAATAGAACTTTTTACACTTGCAGATAGTGGTTTTCCTGTTGCATCTTTGTTAGCTGCACCAATCACAGTTGATAAACCCATATCGTGCATTGTTAGTGAGGTTCCTGCTCCTGTTCTAGCTCTGTTGTTTTCATCATTTGCAAATGAACGCCACTCTGCACCAGTATCTGCAATTTTATCTGTAATTACAAATCCACATTTTCCACAAAACAATTCTCCAGTGTCTTGATCTGAAACAATTTTTTTACCTCCACAAGATGGGCATTTAGGCCCGGTAATCATTGGATTTTTTAGCATAATTACTAGAAATGACTAGATAACACTATTATCAGTTCTACATGATTTCTGCAGGTTAATTGTATGTAGGTTAAGCTAACCTAATTCTCATTTTTTAGAATATTACCCCGTTTTTTCAAACTTAACCCATGAGACAATATGCATACGATGGAGTATATGATGGATACATGATGCTATTTTGATCTGTAACATGTTGTAATCTAATAGAATGGCCTAATTCATGTGTCATGATTGTTTCAACACTTTTAACATCATATAATTGAAAACTTCCATCACAATTGTAATCTCCTAATGTCACTTCTACAACCCCTTTCCCAAGATGTGCGTGTCCCAAAACTCCTTCCCCAATATTTCGGACTATCCAAGTTATCCAAACATTTGCGTCTTGTTTAAAATTTGTAATTTCAAATTTTACTTTAGCTTTTTTATTATCAGTATCAAATTCCTGTTCTTCCCAAAACAAAAAAGAACTTAGTAATGTATCCACATGATCTAGTGGCAGTTTTGGTGGTTGATCATTGATGAATACTTTATAGTAAACAATTACTACCTCATCTATTATTTCATATGTTGGATTGGGAAATGTTTCAGCTGCCAATTTAGCCTGCTCTTCAAAATTCCATTTTACATAATCCCTGAGAAATTTTTTTATCACATCTTGACTAGGATTAGGATATTCAATGTATCGTGTATCTTTAACAATATTATTTGAAATATCTCTAAGATATTTTCCAAACAAATACAACTCATGATCTAATTCCTCTTGTGATTGAGTTGTATTTTGAACATTTACAGTAATTAATCCATATTCTATCATATGTTGAATACCCGAAACAAAAGCAATATCGTCAATTTTGTCATAAGCCCATTCTCTTGCATTGTTTTTTACCCACTCTGGAATTTTATCTTCAGAATTACTTTGTATCTCTACTGATGGAATCTGTATTGTTTTATTTTCTATTAGATATAATAAAGCTGAAATAAATTCTGAATCATCAATATTTCCTTCTGACCACCATTTCGCTATTGGTTTTACCCATTCTGGAATTGTCGTAACGTAGATCTTCTCTAATCCTTTTGGTTTCTCAGTTGGTATGTATGGATATTTTATAATTACTTTTTCAATAAATTCTTTATAGTTTTTGATTACAACACTATCTGGTTTTTCTTTTAATGCTTTGTCAAAATATGTTATGGCTTCTTGATATTCTCCTAGATACCCAAATCCAACTCCCATACCAGTTAACGAAATAACATCATTTGATCTAAATTGCAAAACTTTGAAAAATTGTTTTAAAGATTTATCGTGTTGTTCTAGATTACTTTGTACTATTCCTTTCATTTTTAGTGCTGAAATATTATTTGGCGAAATCTCCAAGATATCATCAAAAATTTTTATGGCTTGTTTGTATTCACCATTGACAAAATGTTCTTTAGCTTGGTTAAACATTAACTTTGAATCTTTTTCTGTTTGTGCAAATACAGTTCCATTAAGAATGGGTGAACTCAACAAAATTATGACAAAAAAATAAGAAATTATCATTGTATTTTTTTTCATATTTGTGATTTTAGATGTGGTTATTTCTATTTTATACTACATCTAGGCTTGTACACGCTTTTATTAAATAAGCAATGTGATTTTGTTGGAAAATCTTTAATTTATTCATATAACGTGTTTTTGTATTGACAGAAATTGATGCCGGAGACGCAATCTATGACTTACGTAAAAAAATTCAACAGATTCAGGCAGATTTGAATCAATTAGGTGATCCCGTATCTGAAATACCTGAATTGATTACTTCAGCAAATCTATTACGCTCAAATGAGTATCTATTAAAGGCAAATGACAAAAAAACCGAACTACTTTCTGCCTACGAACGGTATTCTATGGCTCTAGAAAAATTACTTTCGTTTGTTTTTGATATACAACATGATCTAAAAGAAATACTAAAAGCACAATCCTCTATGATTCCTTCTCGCCCAAAAAAACAATCAAAACCAAAAATTAAATCAAGAATTACTAAAAAATAATTTATTTTGATAAGTGAATAATATCCCCTGCAATTATTCTATTAATTTTATTGTTATCTGCTATTACTAATGCCCCATCTTCATCAATTTTGATTGCTTTTCCTTTTATTTTTCCATCCCTAGTATTCAACTCCACATTCTTTCCAATTGTCGACGATCTTTTTGTCCATTCTGAAACAATTTTTTTTGTTTGTTTTGTATTTAGCAACTCATAAATTTTTTCTAATTCCACAAAAAATGTTTGAACTAACTGGATTGGTTTAATTTTGTTTTTTTGTTCACTAAGAGATGCAACACCGTAAAAATTTGATGAACCCTTGAGTATTTTCTCAATATGTTTTACATCTACATCAAAATTTATCCCAACTCCTAAAACCATATTTTTAATTCTGTTTGATTCTAGTGACACATCAACAAGCATTCCAGCTACTTTTTTGCCTTTTATGGTCAAGTCATTTGGCCATTTTAACTCTGGTGAAATCTTTAACGTTTTTTCTAATGCATTTGATAATGCTAGTGCAGATGCAATTGGAAATAAAGTTGTTATAGAAATATCAAACTTTGGTTGTAAAATTATTGAAAGCCAAATACCTCCTTTAGGAGAAACCCACTTTCTACCAGATCTTCCTTTCCCTCCTGTCTGTTTTGCTGCAATTATCACAGCACCATTGTTTGCAGGATCACCTGCCATTTTTAGTGCCTGATTTTGAGTAGAGTCAATTGAATCAAAATAGTATGACTGTTGTCCAATTACCTTTGTTTTAAGACCTGAAGTAATTTCCCATGGAAAGAGCTCATCTGAATTTGATGTTAACTTGTAACCTAGTTTCTGTTTTGACTCAACAGTGTATCCTAACTCTTGAATTTTTTTGATATGTTTCCACACTGCAACTCTGCTTATCTTTAATACATCACTCAAATCCTGACCCGATAGATATTCTGTATTGTGAGTTTGCAAAAATGTTAGTACTTTAACCAATCCTGGATTATCAAACGAATTGTACATCAACTATGGTTTGTTTTTACTACGAGTATAAAACACACACTAGAATTCAACATCTGTATCAAACTCTTCTCCTTCTGGCATATTTTCTGTCGGAACATAATTTGACATTTCAATGCCTATCATCCCAAACATCATACTAAACATCTCAATATTCATCACCCCAAAGAATATCATCATGGGAAAGAATGATTTACTTTCATCCATGTATTGTTTTAATCCCTCCTTGTCTTGTGTTTTGTATAATGTTGACATTTGATTCCACTTTGTTTGTAATTCATGAACTTGTTTATCTACTTCATTGGATCCTTTTTCAGTGACCAAAATTTCTATTTTATTTCCTAGCAATCCACTTTTTTCTGCTACTTGAATAAATCCCCTGTTTTCTAGCTGTTCTAAAATTGAATTCAACTCTTCAGGTTCAATTTGTGTCATTTTTTGAATTTTATCAAATTTTTTAATTCCTGCTTGTATCGCTCCTAGTACTATGATATCTTTTGGCGCTGTGTTCATGACGCATTTTTTTTACTATCCCTAAAAATTGTTTGTTTAATTCTAGATACTTGAAAAATTATATTCTCATTCTTTAAACATTCTTTATGGAACGAGATGATCATTCTGATGAACAAATTCGTGATATTCTTTCTCTAAAAAAAGTGGTTGTTATAGGAATGTCTAAAAATTCTCAAAAGGCAGCTCATTTTGTTCCGAAATATCTTTTTGATAATGGATACGATATAACTCCTGTAAATCCAACTTCTGAAGAAATTTTGGGTAAAAAATGCTATAATTCTATTTCAGAAATTAATGCAGAAATTGAAATTGTGGATATATTCAGACCTTCAGACCAAGTTTTACCCTTTGTCCAAGAAGCAATAAAGAAAAAACCAAAAGTAATTTGGCTGCAAGAAGGAATCCATAATTCTGAAGCCGAAGAATTAGCAAGAAAGGAAGGAATCAAAGTTATTTTTAACAGATGTATGTTGGCAGAACATCGGAGACTGTTGAGATGACAAACTTTGAAAATTTTTATCATGATCTACTTGATTTAGCAAAAAAATATGAACTGCAAAACACTCCTCTAAAAATTGAGCAAGATCTTGAAAATGATATTATCAAAATTTTTGGTGAAAAAATTACATCTTTGGCAAGAGCAAGAAATGGTCTTAATGATGTAGCAGAACTTGCATATGCGACAGCTGAACATCATCCATACTGGAATTTATTGTACAATTGTTCAGAAATCGCAAGCAGTGTTTTAGAAAAATGGAAAGAGTCTCTATCTGTAGATGATTTTTCTGACATTGATTGGGCCATCAAAGAACTAAATCATTCACTTGAACAAATCAAAAACAAAAACTCTCACAATTCCTAGGCAGAGATAAATATTCTAAGATAGGAATTATTGTATGCCCATTAAGATTGGATTAATTGGTAAAACCAATACTGGAAAGACAACCTTCTTTAATTCTGCTACATTGTCTTCTGAAGAAATTTCATCTTATCCATTTACTACTAAAAAACCCGTAACAGGAACAGCACATGCAGTTACACTTTGTGTTCATCCAGAATTTAAAATTCAAGATAACCCAAACAACTCAAAATGTGTTGAAGGGTGGAGATACATTCCAATTGAATTGATAGATCTACCTGGGCTCATTAAGGATGCATGGGAGGGCAAAGGACTTGGAAATCAATTTCTGTCCATAGCTGCACAATCTGATGCATTGCTTCATGTTGTTGATGCTTCTGGTGGAATTGATTCAACTGGAAAAATTACTGAAGTTGGAACTGGGGATCCTATTTCTGATTTTGCGGATATAGAAGAAGAATTAATCATGTGGTATCTTAAAATTTTAGAAGGAAATCGAGACAAAGTATCAAAATTAATTAGAACCGGTACTGATATTTCAGACGCAATCACTGATCTTTATCGCGGTATCGGCGTAACCACAACTCATGTTAAAGAAACGCTTCGAGCTACTGGACTTGAAGAAAAAGATTTTGATGATTTTGATAATGCAGATAGCAAAAAATTTGCATCATATCTAAGAAAAAGTTCAAAACCTACTCTAATTGTAGCAAACAAAATTGATGTTGAAGGGGCAGACAAAAATTTTTCTCGACTGAGAGAGCGCTACAATGACTTAATAGTAATTCCTGTTAGTGGCGATAGTGAATTTAGCCTTAGACGTGCAGAACAAAAAGGACTGATAAAATATTCTCCTGGTTCTGAACAATTTGAAATAATCAAATCAGATGAACTAAATGAAAAGCAAACTAATGCCCTAAAATTTATCCAAAAAGGAATTATGGGTGAATATATGAGAACTGGAGTTCAATTTGCAATTAATGTTGCAGTTTTCAAACTACTTAAGATGAATTCAATTTATCCTGTTGCAAATGAAAAAAATCTGTCCGACAAAAAGGGAAGAGTACTGCCTGATTTGCTTTTGCTAAAAAATGGGGCTACAATAAAAGATCTTGCGAAGGAGATCCATTCTGATTTGACTAAAGGACTTCTTTACGGAAAAGATTTGAGGTATAATTTGAGACTACCAATTGATTATCAACTAAGAGATAGAGATGTTGTATCTATCATTAGTGCTGCAAAAAAATAGATAACCTTGTTTTTAGTATTATGTGCCTAAACTTATGCCAAATCTATGAAATTCGCGAAAATGATTCTTTAGGTACTTTAAGGAATTCAAAATTTTCTGGCTGAATTATTTTAGCAAGAATTTCTAATCCATCAATTGTTCTAATGCTAGGTTTACTAAAAAACGAATTTGCATCAACAGCAAAAATTCTATTGTCTTTTATAGCCCTGAGAGAATTCCATTCTTGATTTTCTTTTAAAATATTATTGTATTCTGTAACAGTTCGCTTTGTATTAAATCCACATGGCATCATAATTATCATGTCAGGATCTGAATCAATGATTTCTTGAATATCTAAACGTCTTGAATGTTCTCCAATTTTACTAATCATATTATCTCCTCCTGCAATTTGTATCATTTCAGGAACCCAATGTCCTGCTGTAAAAAATGGTTCAATCCATTCAATTGCAAGAACTTTTGGTCTCTTGTTATTTTGTAATTTTTTCACGTTCTGAATTCTTTTTTCCAACGAATCGATGATTTCTTTTGCTTTGATTTCTTTTCCTAAAATTTTACCTAATTCTGTAACAGAATTTATGATCTCTTGTAAGTTATGTGGGTCCATTGAATGTAGAATTGGTTTTCTTTCCAGAATTTTTACTGCTTTATTTACTTGATTAGTATATGCAGCACAAACTTCGCAAGTTTCCTGTGATATTATGAGATCAGGATCAGCTTTTATGAGATTTTTTTCATTTAAAACAAAAATATCTTTTCCATCATTTAGCAATTGGCAAGTCATTGTGTCAATTTCGTTACTTGTTAATTCATCTGAATTAATTACAGAATTTATTACCTGTGGTTTTGACGCTGCATCTGGTGGGTATTTGCATTCATGTGTTACTCCATAGAGATTATCTTGGGATCCAAACTCGTAAAGCAATTCTGTCGCACTGGGCAAAAAAGAGACTATTCTCTTCATTGACATGTAGTTTGGTATGTTTTGATCCTTAAACATCATACGTCAACAATCGTCAAAATCTTTGATCAGGCA
>Ga0208570_1000452_pt1 | contig 15010 bp, 15 predicted proteins | sample DeeseametaMP1202_FD_184192 | JGI IMG/M metagenome (GOLD analysis project Ga0208570, IMG submission 184192) | Marine microbial communities from the Deep Indian Ocean - MP1202 (SPAdes) | ecosystem: Environmental > Aquatic > Marine > Oceanic | place: South Indian Ocean | collected 2011-03-08
CTCCGAATCCATACAGCGTATCTGTGGGGTAAACAATTACTTCACCATTTTCTAATGCATCATTTGCAAGATTTATATATTGGTCAGTAGCAGGATAGATCATGCGTGCTAAAAGCGGGGTAATCCCTTATAATTTTTTTTTGCCCATTTTCGATGAAACCAAAAATACTGCTGCGGATTTTTTCTAATTTCTTCCTCGAGAAGTTTTGAATATCGCTGGTTAATTTCTACAATAGCCTCATTTGTATTATCAGGTAATCCTTCAACATCCAATTCTTTAAAGGAAAGATGATAGGTAAAATCAGGTGATAATATACAAAATCCTAGTAAAATGGGGGAATTTGTTTTCAAATGAAAGGCAGCAGCACCTTTAGGGACAGAAACCATACTGTTAAAGAATTGAGCATTTGTGCCTTTTCGCCCTGCGTTCTGATCGCTGATTAAACCTAAATAATATCCTTCCCGAATAGATCGAATCATAACTTTACTGCCGGCATCCACAGGAATAATTCTCATCAAATCAGTTTTCCGAAGCTCATTAAAGAATCTATCAGAAGTACTATTATGCTGTATTTGAGCAACGCCTGCACACTTTATTCCCCTCAAACTCAAAGAGGGACCAATATATTCCCAGTTTCCAAGATGGCCAGTGAGGATTATACCACCCTGGTTTTGTTTAAATAATTCAATGGATTCAGATGGAATGTTGACAATTGCAATATCATTCTCTAGTTTAACTTTTGGTAGACGGAAGAAGTCCGCTAGTATCATACCAAAATGACAGTAGCAGTCCTTGACTAATTGGTTATTTTCAGACTTGGACTGATCCGGAAAGGCAATGGAAATATTTTTCAGGGCAACAGATTTTCGCAGAGGAATAATATAATAAAAAAATGAACCCAGCATTCGGCCAAAAAAAAGCGACCATTTTCGAGGAAAGAGTTGAAATTTCCAACTGACAAATTTTAGGAAAATATACATGATGAGTAGTTAGTCCATAAATGCGGTGGAGGAAATTTAGGATGTTTTGGAAATACGAGGGTAAGGGAATTAGAGGGTTTAGAGGAAAAAGGAATTGGGTGAGGATATCAGAGATAGGTGGAAAAAACTTCTAGAGAAGATTTTCAGTTTCAAACTTTAAGCTTGTCCATCGTAGCCGTGGCGTAGAGGGGTTTCCATCTTAAATCCCTAAAATCCCTTTCTTGTTCATATTCTGAATTAGCATGTAAATTTTAGTGTGAAATTTCGAGACCTATTACTACTTACCTGCATTTTTGCCGCTGTCCTCAAAGCCGAAGATGGCCCGGTCTACCATGTGCCTATACATGGTACCATTGATATGGGACTGCCCCATTATATTCAGCGTGTGGTGAATGAAGCCGAAGCAAATAATGCCAGTGCCATAATATTTGATATTGATACCTTTGGAGGCAGGGTTGACGCGGCCACCCAGATTAAAGACATCATTTTAGACAGCAAAGTTACCACCATTGCTTTTATCAATAAACGGGCAATTTCTGCTGGCGCCCTCATTTCTCTCAGCTGTGATTCGATTTTCATGACACCCGGGGCTTCCATTGGTGCAGCTACGGCAGTAGATCTGCAGGGGAAAAAAGCCTCTGAAAAAGTAATATCCTATATGCGGGAAGAGATGGCATCCACAGCTGAAGCCAATAACCGCTCTCGTGATATTGCCACCGCCATGGTGGATGAAGAACTTTCTATTGATTTTTTACTGAACATTCAGGGAGACACCCTTACTGCTAAGAATGTAGATGGATTTGCTGAAGGAAAATTAATTACACTCTCCACCCATTTGGCAGTACAATTGGGTATTGCCGGGGGTGAATTTGGCAGCATTGAAGAGGTATTAAAATATCTGGAATTAGAAGATGCTGAACAAAAAGACATGGAAGAGTCCTGGTCAGAAAAGCTGGTTCGCTTTCTTACAAATCCCGTTGTAGCGCCCTTATTTATGAGTTTGGGCATGTTAGGCTTATTTATGGAAATCAAATCTCCGGGATTTGGCGTACCTGGAACGGTTGGATTAATCTGTTTAGCATTATTTTTCGGGTCCCATTTTCTAGTAGGTTTGGCAGATATGACCGAAGTGATTTTTCTCTTGGCTGGTATCGCATTAATATTAATGGAGATACTGGTTATCCCCGGTTTTGGTGTGGTGGGAATATCGGGGATTTGTATTGTCTTTTACTCCTTTTTCAAAATGTTAATTGGCGTGTACCCTTCACCGGAAGATTATTATTTTGCTTATATGGGGCTATCGGTTGGGATTATCACTTCAATAATTATAGCGGTCATTTTTTATAATACCTTTCCACACACTGAATTATATCAGAGGTTAATTCCATTTTCTCCTCAGAAAAGTGAAGAAGGGTTTACTATTTCAAAAGGGTACGATAAGTTGGCGGGAGAAAAGGGAAAGACAGTTACTGATCTAAGGCCAGCCGGTAAAGTGGAAATAATGGGCAAATATTACCAGGCCATGAGCCATGGTGATTATATCGAAAACGATCAGGACATTGTTGTAGATGGCGTGGATGAAAACCAAATTTTGGTGAAAAAGGTGTGAGAATGGGAGTATACATAATTAGGTTCACTTTGACATGCTAAGGGGATACGGAAAATTTCCAACATCAAATTTCTAATAACTAATCCGCCAGTAGGCGGACAAGAAGCTAAAATAAGGAGCTAAACATGCAAGGCATATTTGTAACAATACCTATATTTTTAATTGGACTTGTCCTAATTTTATATTTTGTTCCCCTGGGTCTTTGGATTCAATCGGGTGTTTCAATTGGGTGGGGTAAAATTGGAATGATCAAATTGGTGATCATGCGCATTCGTAAAATACCACCCAGATTGATAACGGATGGCATTATTAATCTTCACAGGGCTGGTTTGGATTTTGTTACTTCAGAGGAATTGGAAACCCATTTTCTTGCAGGTGGAAATGTTGCTAATGTGGTGGATGCTCTTATTGCAGCTGACAAAGCCAATATTGAATTAAATTATAAAACAGCAACTGCAATAGACCTTGCGGGAAGGGATGTAAAAGAGGCTGTTCAAACCTCAGTTTACCCCAAAGTAATAGACTGCCCAACTGATGGAAAAGTATCGGCTGTGGCAAAAGATGGAATAGAATTAAAGGCAAAAGCACGAGTGACAGTAAGAACCAATATTGATCAATTGGTGGGTGGTGCTACGGATGAAACCATCATTGCCCGTGTGGGTCAAGGAATTGTCAGTGCCATCGGTTCGTCTGAGACGTATAAAACTGTTCTTGAAAACCCAGATGACATCTCCCGGGCAGTCTTATCCAAAGGTCTGGATGCGGGAACTGCCTATGCTATTTTATCTATTGATATTGCAGATGTAGATGTGGGAAAGAATGTGGGAGCGGACCTTGAAACCGACCAGGCAGAAGCCGATAAGAAAGTTGCCCAGGCAAAAGCAGAAGGCAGGAGAGCTATGGCAGTAGCAGCTGAGCAGGAAATGAAAGCTCGGGTACAGGAAATGAGGGCTAAAGTTATTGAAGCGGAAGCAGAAGTTCCCAAAGCCATGGCACATGCTTTTAGAGAAGGTAATCTAGGTATTATGGACTATTACCGCATGCAGAATATTCAATCTGATACGGGAATGCGTCAATCCATTTCTGATATGGATGAAAAGGAAAATAAAGGAGATTCTCCTGAGGAATCCTAAATCATGACAAATGCTGATTTTAATCCGAGTATTCTATTCTTACTCCTGTGGGGATTGCTTTCGTGGTTTACTAAGAAAAAAAAGAAGGAATCACGAAAAGTAGAAACTGATTCACCGCAAACATTGCAGGAGAAGGGGGATATATTTTCTCGTCTTAAGAAACTTCAGGATCATCTGTCTAGTAATGTAGATATCCTCCCTTTAAAACCAGAAGAAGATTATTGGGAGGAAGAGGAAGCAGACTTTCTGGAAGATGCTGTACCAGCAATGGTAAAAGAACCTCCTGCTGAATATCCCGTTCCAGAAGAAATCGTTTGGGATGGGTCAACTCCACTGGCCACGAAACCCCCGCAAGTAGAAACCACAAAGGGGAATTGGTTATCCTCTGTAATGGCTGATAAAAATAATATCAAAAAAGCCATCATCCTGAAGGAAATACTGGGTGAACCCAGAGCAATGAGACCGTATGGGGAAGGGTAAAATTTTAATTTTTATATGTATATAAATTAAGTAAACACCACAATTTAAGGTGGTGTTTAAAAACAAAAAAACGTCAAAACCGTTTTAACGGTTTGCAAAAAGAAGTTATACCCGACTTAAATAGTCGTATTTAATTCTTGTTCCCATTAATTATGCACCTGTAAATTTCACCTGTAGAATTTTATATTAAAAAATGCTAAAACTCACACGCAAATTAGAATATGCTCTGATTGCCCTGCGTCATATGCAGGATAAGGGAGATACATTTATTTCTGCAAAAGAAATTGCGGACATGTATTTAATTCCCCAGGAACTACTGGCTAAAACCCTGCAGCAAATGGTAAAACTTAATTATATCAAAGCTGCACAAGGTCCCCATGGAGGCTATCGGGTTCGAAAAGGCTTAACCGAAATTAGCATGACCCAATTCATGGAAGATTTAGAGGGTCCTATAGGAATAGTAGATTGTAACATCAATGCTGAATGTATCCAGTTAGAGAATTGTAATATCCGTCTGCCAATTAAAAAGATCAACAGTAATATCCGCGCGATTTTTAATGAAATCCGGGTGGGCGATATCACCAGTTAATATTCAAATTTTAAATTTAACAATATAGAAATATGTCAAATGAACTCATAAAAAAATCCATTGCAGAAGATTACAAATACGGATTTGAAACGGATGTAGAACAGGATACTTTCCCTCCAGGATTGGATGAAAATGTTATTCGGAAATTATCCAATATTAAAAACGAACCGGAGTGGTTATTGGAATGGCGCTTGAAAGCTTACCGTCATTGGCTGAAAATGACAGAACCTAATTGGGCAAATGTGAAGTTTAATTCCATTGATTATCAGTCGATCAGTTATTATTCTGCCCCGAAAAAAAAATCAGCAGGCAGCCTGGATGAAATTGATCCTGAGATATTGGCAACATACACCAAGTTGGGAATCCCACTAGATGAACAGAAAATGATGGAGGGTGTAGCAGTAGATGCAGTTTTTGACAGTGTCTCCGTTGCCACTACCTTTAAGGATTCTCTTAAAAAAGCAGGAGTGATTTTCTGTCCATTCTCTGAAGCTGTGCAAGAACATCCCGAATTGGTGAAAAAATATCTGGGATCCGTGGTTCCTGCAACAGACAATTATTACGCTGCCCTCAACTCAGCTGTCTTTAGTGATGGTTCCTTTGTATATATTCCAAAAGGGGTACGCTGCCCAATGGAACTATCCACATATTTTAGAATTAATGCTGCCAATACTGGGCAGTTTGAACGCACACTTATTGTGGCAGACGAGTCTAGCCATGTGAGTTACCTCGAAGGCTGTACTGCGCCCATGCGGGATGAAAATCAGCTGCATGCGGCTGTGGTAGAACTGGTGGCATTGGACAATGCTGAAATCAAATATTCCACCGTACAGAATTGGTATCCCGGTGATAAAAATGGCATAGGGGGGATATACAATTTTGTTACAAAAAGGGGGGCTTGTAGAGGAATAAAATCTAAAATATCCTGGACCCAAGTGGAAACCGGTTCAGCCATTACCTGGAAATATCCATCCTGTATTTTGCAGGGGGAGGATTCAATTGGCGAATTTTATTCTGTGGCGCTCACCAATAATTACCAACAAGCAGATACCGGCACGAAAATGATCCATATTGGAAAAAATACCAAGAGTACCATTATTTCAAAAGGTATCTCTGCCGGGAAGGGACAGCAAACCTACCGGGGAGAAGTGAAAATTATGAAATCCGCTGAAAATGCGAGAAATTATTCTCAATGTGATTCCATATTGATTGGTGATCAGTGTGGAGCACATACCTTTCCCTATATTGATGTTCGAAATCCATCAGCACAAATGGAGCATGAAGCTACTACTTCCAATATTGGAGAAGATCAACTTTTTTACTGTAATCAGCGGGGAATTTCTACAGAAGATGCAGTATCCCTAATTGTAAACGGATTCTGCAAAGAAGTATTTAAAGAACTTCCCATGGAATTTGCAGTGGAGGCACAGAAATTGATGGAAGTGAGTTTAGAGGGATCAGTGGGATAATTATTAATTGTTATTGGTTAATTAGGGCATTATTAAAACCATTAAAATGGTTAGAATGTTTGATAGCTCAGATAGCCCACGACTTAAGTCGTGGGTTGATAAGAATAAATTTTTTTAAACCGTTTCAACGGTTTGAACAAAACTATTATTAAAGAGAACAAATTTAATTAAAAGTAAAAACCTAAAATGATTAAAATAGAAAACCTTAATGTTAATGTGGAAGAAAAAGAAATCCTGAAAGGGATAAACTTGGAAGTCAAGCCTGGGGAACTACATGTTATCATGGGGCGAAATGGAACGGGTAAAAGCACACTCGCGAATGTATTGGTTGGGAAGGAAAAATATATAGTGACCAATGGTACTGTAAGTTTTAATGGTGAAAATTTATTGGATATGTCACCAGAAGATAGAGCTTGTGCTGGACTGTTTCTATCCTTTCAGTATCCAGTAGCCATTCCCGGTGTGAATAATATGTATTTTCTAAAAGCGGCTGTAAATGCAGTACGTAAGTCTCGAGGTGAAGAAGAGATAGATGCTGTGGATTTTCTTTCCATGATTCGGGAAAAACTAAAAATGGTAGACCTGGACGAAAGTTTTATTCATCGACCGGTGAATGACGGATTCTCCGGTGGTGAAAAGAAGAGAAATGAAATATTACAAATGATTACATTAGAGCCAAAACTTTCCATCCTGGATGAAACGGATTCAGGTTTGGATATTGATGCGCTGAAAATAGTAGCCAAAGGTGTAAATGATTTTCGTTCACCCAACCGATCATTTATTCTTATTACCCATTATCAACGTATTCTGAATTATATGAAACCGGATTTTGTACATATACTTATGAATGGAAAAATTGTCAAATCCGGAACTATGGAGTTGGCAAAAGAAGTGGAGAAAAAAGGCTATTCCTGGATTGAAGAAGAAGTGGCTGAAGTTGCATAGGATATAATTAATGAGTATATCAAATTATAAAGCTGAATTTGAGAAGATGTTAAATAGAGATTATTTCTCTAAATCATTACATACTTACCGAAAAGAAGCATTTGCTCAACTTGAGAAAACGGGATTTCCCACACGAAAATGGGAAGATTGGCGCTTTACAAATGTCTCCATAATTTCTGATGGTAAATATAAAATATCTGAAATTTCTGATGCTCCTCAAACAACACCCAATATTGACTCCTATCAAATGGAGGGAGTTGACACGGTTGTGATCTATAATGGACATTATCAAAAAGAGTTATCTTCCGTGCCAGATGGGGTTGCACTTTTAAGTGGGCTTGAGCATTTTGAGAGAAAAAATGGAAAATTTGAAACGGCAAATAATTCTCCATTTGATTTATTAAATACTGCTTTTACAGATAGTGGTATGTGCATTGTGGTAGAAAAAGATACCCAGGTTGAAATACCCATTCGTATTTTGTTTATCTCAAATGGTGTGAGATCCATTATGGTAAATCCACGAGTATACATTGATGTTGCAGAGTCAAGCAGTCTCACATTTATGGAACATCATGCGGGTGATGCTGAATCCTTTTTTCAAAATGAATCGGTATTTATTTCATTAGAAAATAATGCCCAATTTAACCACATCCGTATTCAGTCAAATTCTGAGTTCACCCAAAATATAGCAAGTATAAATGTTAATCAGGATGCGGACAGCCAATATCATTTTTGGCAACTTGTAGATGGCGGTAAGCTTGGAAGAAGCAATATTTGTGTACAATTAAATGGGGAGAATGCGCAATGTTATATCAACAGTTTAGCGCTTTCAAAAAATAATCAACATATTGATAATAATATTATTGTGAATCATAATAGTCCACAAACCCACAGCTCTCAATTTGTAAAATCAATTCTTTTTGATACTTCTACCGGAGTATTTAATGGGCGAACGGTTGTGCATAAAAATGCCCAGAAAATAACAGCCAATCAAACCAATAAAAATTTGCTTTTATCTAAGAAAGCGAAGATGAATTCTAATCCTCAATTAGAGATTTATGCGGATGATGTAAAATGTTCTCATGGTTCTACAACGGGACAAATTGATGAGGATGCACTTTTTTATTTGCAATCCCGCGGAATTAATAAGCAAGATGCCATGGAACTGATGGTAATCGGATTTGCCAATGAAGTGTTGGACAAAATTCCCCATCCGGAGATAAAAAAAGCGATTCACACAGAATTCACAGTAAAACTTAATAGGTTGATGGCATGATGGATATATTCAGAGATTTGTATCAGCAGCTCATCATTGACCATAATCAGAATCCGCAAAATTTTCATGAAATTACGGATGCAAGTTATCATGCAGACGGACAAAATCCACTCTGTGGTGATGAATTATCTGTTTTTATAAATGAGAAGGATGGTTTAATAATAGATATTGCTTTTATGGGAACAGGATGTGCAATTTCCAAAGCATCTGCTTCAATTATGACCAGTACATTAAAGGGTATGACGGTAGATGAAGCAAAAACCTTATTTGAGAAATTTCATATTTTAGCAACAACCGGTGAAAGTGCAGAAGATTTAGGAAAGCTGGCTGTTTTGGGAGGTGTACATAAATATCCATCAAGGGTAAAATGTGCTACTTTAGCCTGGCATACCTTTCAAGGCGCCATGAATAATTCACATGAGGTTATTAAAACAGAGTAGATATGGATTTTTCAAATGAAATAATAACTGTGGTAAGGGATTGCGAAGCAATCCTAATCCCTTCAGGAGATCCCATTAAATTATTGGAGGGGACCCGTGTGCGCATAACCCAGGCATTGGGTGGTGATTACACTCTTTTTGTAAATGGCAATCTTGCCAAGATTTCAGGGAAGGATGCTGATGCTATTGGTATGAAACAGGAGGAAGCCGAAAAGCCAGCAGTGAAATATAAACCCGGTGATTCTGTAGAAGAAGATTCTGTTTGGAAACAACTCCGCACCGTATATGATCCGGAGATCCCAGTGAATATAGTTGAATTAGGTTTGGTGTATGATTTAGAAATAACACATCAAGATAAGGGATACTTTGTAAAAATTAAAATGACACTCACAGCACCAGGCTGCGGTATGGGGCCAGCGATAGCTCAAGATGCTGAAGATAAAATCAGGTCAATCCCGGGAGTAAATGATGTTCTGGTTGAAATTGTCTGGGAACCCCTCTGGAACAGGGATATGATGACCGATGAAGCGAAACTCCAATTAGGGATGATGTGATGTCAGAAAACGTAATTCAGCAAAAACTTTTTGATGCTAAAAAAATAAAAGAAGATTTTCCCATCTTCCGAAATAACCCCGATCTGGTTTTTTTGGATAATGCCTCTACAACCCAGAAACCTCAATCTGTTATTGATACACTAAGCCATTATTATGAAAATTATAATTCTAATATTCATAGAGGCATTTACCAGATTGCTGAAAAAGCCACAGCTGCCTACGAAAAATCCCGTGATAAGGTAACAAAGTTTATCGGTGCCGGAGACAGACGATCTATCGTATTTACAAAAGGGACAACCGAAAGCATTAATTTGGTTGCAAACAGCTGGGGAGGGCAGAATCTCAAACCCGGTGATGAAGTCCTCATAACGGAAATGGAACACCACAGCAATATTATTCCCTGGCAGCTTATTTGTGAACGTACTGGGGCGGATCTAAAATATATTCCCATCAATGAAGATGGCACATTGGATTTATCCAACCCAGACAAATACTTCAAGAATAAAACTAAAATTGTCTGTGTAATACATCAGTCCAATGTATTTGGAACGGTTAATCCCATTACCGAAATTGTGAAATATGCTCATGAAGTCGGAGCGTTGGTTTTGGTGGATGGCGCACAAAGTACACCTCATCATAGAGTAAATGTAACTGAATTAAATTGTGATTTCTTTGCATTTTCCGGGCATAAAATGATGGGACCAACGGGAGTGGGTGCTCTTTATACCAAACCGGAAATACTGGAAGCAATGAATCCCTTTTTGGGTGGTGGTGAGATGATCAGAAAGGTGACATTGGAAGGTTCCACATGGAATGATATCCCCTGGAAGTTTGAAGCGGGGACTCCTAATATCGCACAGGTGATAGGGTTTGGTTCAGCCATTGATTACATAAACAATATTGGATTGGATGCGATTACTCAATATGAAAATGAGTTACTAAATTATGCTCAGGAAATATTACTGACTGTTCCAGGGATCAACATTTATGGGACGGCAAAAGATAAGGGCGCTGTCATCAGTTTCAATTTAGAAAAGATCCATCCTCATGATGTGGCTCATATATTGGATACTTACGGAATTGCCATCCGAGCTGGACATCATTGCGCCCAGCCTATTATGAAAAAATTAAATGTAGCTGCCACAAATCGGGCAAGTTTTTATATTTATAATACTTTGGCTGAAATTGATCAATTAGTTGAGGGATTGAGAAAAACAGTGGAGCTGTTTAATTAAGAAGAAAAAAGAGTAGGTTGGCCGTCTCTAAACTCATTTAAATTTATACCCTATTTTATAAGCCGGGATGGTGGAATTGGTAGACACGCTGGTCTTAGGAACCAGTATCTTTGTGATGTGAAGGTTCGAGTCCTTTTCCCGGCACAAAAACCCTAAAGTTCTATGTATAATAATAATAAGGTTTTTAATAGTACTAATTCAATATTCATATTAGTGGATATTGTAAACTAATAATATAAATAATAACTCATAAAAAGGAACTAATAAAATGGCTGGAACAACGGAATTATTTAATAATATGAAAGACCTCTGGAATTCTTTAGAAGAAAATCACACTATATTTTCAGAAAAAAGCAACAAAGCAGCAGGATCACGTGCTCGAAAGGCTGCTGGAGAATTCAAAAAAATCGTTACAGATTATAGAAAGGCTTCTGTTGCTGAAAGCAAGTAGGTAATAGATTGTTTTTATAAAAAAGCCCCCTTTCAAAAGGGGGCTTTTTATTTTAACGTACTAATTTTAAAAACCAATTAGATTCATATTGAGGGGTAAAGGATAATATTAGGCTTCTGCTTCAAGAATTTCTTCCCCAATATTATGTTTGGCTTTAAGGCGAATATACTCTCCCGACTCTTTAAACCATAATAATCGGGTTTGTCTTTTATCTTCACTGATATATTCTACACAATATTCAATTCCAGAACCGGTATTAATAGTCTTAGTACCGAAGGAAAATTGGGGGGTACGAACAAAGTTTGGATCATTTTCAATTTGCATAAAAACTCCTTAATTTAATTAATAAAATTTACATTGAAGAAATAACAATTGCTAAAACAAAAATATTAAATGTAGAAAAAAGGTAGTTAAAATTAGGATAAAAAAACGAATCAGAGACAATTAGATGTGTCCTGTACACCTATTTTCTCAAAAGGAATACAGCTGGGGTATGGGGGGCAAAACTGGTTGTATGCAAAATAAGTATTGGTGAGGTTCGGATAAAAAATGCAGAGGGAATCGGGCATCACTCCACTTAATTGGTTCCAGTATATATATAACCAATTTAAATGAGCGAGCCTGCCAATACTTTTGGGTAGTTTTCCTGTTAGCTGATTATAAGATAAATTCAATGTATCTAAAAATGTTAATTTCCCAATGCTTTCGGGTATTTCACCACTGAGGGAATCATCATACAGCCATAAAAAAGTGAGTCTCCCATTTTCATTCCATTTTTGAATTTGCAGTTCAAGGGGTTCAATGCTTCCGCTTGAATCTGTATCCAGATTTGAAATAATTGATCCGGAACTGTTATCAATAAAATCCTGTAACACATCCAAATCGCTTTGATGGTAGCATTTTCCGTTGATGTCGGAATGGCCGCTACCGCATCCTTCTGGTTGGGTGGTACAGGCCATCAAAAAAGGAATTATGAGAATTAAATATTTCTGCATTTGGGGTGGATAGAAATTTGAAAATGGAAATTTGAAATTGATGGGAAATTAAATTGTACCAAATCCCGAAGCATCTAATTTACAGTCAATTGTTTCTGCCTGTTTTTTGCCCAATAATAAGTTCCAAATCCGGTTATTAATTCAAAGGCAATAAAGAGAGAGATATTTATGGCAATACCAGTTGCAAACCCATAACTATGCAAACCGACACCGAGAAGATTTACACCAAACCAAGCCAAAATCACTACAATATTATTCAGGATCATGCCCAGCGCAAAACCCATTGGTTTCACAAATCCGGTAATGCGAAGATGCAACATCATAATCTGCCACATGACAATAAGGAGAGCGCCATTTTCTTTTGGGTCCCATCCCCAAAACCTCCCCCAGGATTGATCCGCCCAAATTCCTCCAAGTATGGTGCCAAAAAGGGTGAAGAATAAAGCAAACAGGGTTGCTCCAAACACATTGGCATTCACAGTTTTTAGATATTTTTTATCAAAGGGAGTTCGGATGGCTTGGAGCAAATATACATGTCCCAGCACACCGGCAAAGAGAGATGTACCATATCCGATGGTGATGGTGGTGACATGGGTTGCCAGCCAAAAATTTGAATTTAACACAGCTACCAGCATTCCCAGGGTATCACCATCATTTGCATACCCGAGTCCTACAAAATGGAGTGCTGCTCCAACGATGGTACCCATGAAAATTCCCATTCCATCTTTGCGATTATATTCCAAAAGCGAGGCGCAAATGACCCCAATGAGGCTGACAAAAATGATACTTTCATAGAGGGTTGATACGGGAGGCCTCTGCATAATTATAATGCGTAAAAGGATGCCGTAAAAATGAAAAGCTAATCCTCCTAACAAGCATGCAAATGCAATTCGCCTGAGTAATTTTGGTTTTGTCATCCAGGAAATTACTAAAAGGAGAAATGCCAGGATGTAGAATGCGATGCTTTTATAGAATAGATTTGCTTGGTTTGTCCATGTTTCCAATTTAACATTGGTCAGGTTGAATAAATCCTTAAATGGGTGGGAAAGCAAGTTTTTATATTCAGCTAAATCGGAATTACTTTGTACGATATCATTTTCTAATCGGGATTTTAAAAACGATTCCAGGGTTATGAGTAATTTTTCCTGATTTGGACCGATCATTCTACTTTCCATTAATTCCCAGGGAGACTGCCATTCCTCATTCTGGTTTCCACTTTCAGGAGGTATAATTTTCAATATCCGGGCGAATTTATCCTGATCTATCTCATTTAAAACACCCATTATATGCTGCAGCTCATAGTCTGATTCTAACCACTCATTTTTTTCCCGATTCAGCAATCTTTCCATAAGGGGACTGAGTTGATTCGCCTTCCTCATTAATTGGTAATAACTGAGTTTATCTCCGGAATTGACAGATAAAGATTGGGCGATGGTTTTATGGTTAATCTGTATCAAAGGAAGTAGACAGGAAAGACTGTAACTGAGCGTCTGGTATTGGATTACATTGCTGTAAACCTTCAGCATGTGTATATCAAATTGGGTGAGTTCGGCTTCCGGTTTTCCCTGAATAGTTGTGATATAATCAATCTGATTTTTTAATCCGGATAATATTTCCTTTCGATTATATAAATGACTCGGATCCCAATAAAGTCCCAGGCTCGCTACCACCTCAGGGTTGCTTATGTTGAAGACTCTGTATTTATCTCCCTCGTCTGGATTTATAGCTATATCAAAAAACCAATCAATTGCTGATAATCCTTTAGAATTTAATTCTTCTGGTAATGCTTTGGGTTTAATAGACCGTTTACCGTAAATAATCAGAAGTTGGTTTCTCACAAATGTATCTAGGGGTTTAATGCGCCCGTTTTCATGTATGGGAATATCACGTTGATCAAAATCTCTGGGAAGTAGAATTCCACAAAGCAATATAATGAATGATAATGTCAGATTATGGATTTTCATACAGCAATCTTTTCTTTTGATTTCCTAAAAAGGTCAGGTAATTTTTGAGATAGATGAAATAATAATCCAATACACATGATGATGCTGGAAATATAGGGGAAAAGGCGTCCATAATTTTTAACTACTGCCAGTACCGTTGTTTCACTGTTTGGACCCTCAATAAATGAAGACTGAAAAAAAGTGTATCCCTTATGCCTTAGGGGTTCGTTCATTTGAATGAGAATCTTCCGGACAGCGCCATTTTCTATTAAGTTTATATCAGAGCTGTAACTTTTTGGAATGTCAGTTCCCGGATGCAGGATTTTCTTAAAATCTAAGAGTTCAATTGAAAAGGGGAGATAGGTGCGTTTCCGGCGAAGTATAATTGTATAATCTTTATTGTTTACAGAAACATTCTGGGATATAGGCTGCCCCAGAAACATGCCATACATTCCATCCGCATTTGTTCCCGAATTACTGATTTTATAAATCATTCCGGGACGGTTCCAATTATCCTCTTTTTCTGGTTTTAATTCATTCAGCATAAAATTTTTCAACATACCTTTATGTTGTATGCCCGCAGGGGAATTCCTTTTAGTGGGTTCACAATTTTCCAGGTAATTTATAATTTCAATTTCAAAATTCAGGTTTGCATGTGCAAGTATCTGGTTTCTTTTTAATAAGGGTTGATCAAAAATGGTAAATTCATCAAAGCTGCTTGCAGATGTATTTATAATGGCTAATTCCATAAAATGGTAATCTTCTACATGATTTGATTGAGCGCTCTCCTCAATGACCATATTGCCTTCAGAACTGAACATGGCAGTTAATCCACCACCAACCAATAGCAGTATTCCGCCTAGGTGTAAAATCACTATTCCCAATTTTTTAATTTTCCAGATACTTTTTT
>Ga0208570_1000464_pt1 | contig 14844 bp, 16 predicted proteins | sample DeeseametaMP1202_FD_184192 | JGI IMG/M metagenome (GOLD analysis project Ga0208570, IMG submission 184192) | Marine microbial communities from the Deep Indian Ocean - MP1202 (SPAdes) | ecosystem: Environmental > Aquatic > Marine > Oceanic | place: South Indian Ocean | collected 2011-03-08
AAGGCAAAACAGCATGGTTAAGAGCAAGAGCAGAAGACAAAGGCACCGCACCCGGCATATTGGCAACACAGTAATGAACCACATCTTCAATCACATACACAGGATCGCTATGGGTCGTTGGCTTACTTGTTTCAAAACAGCCGCCTTGATCAATCGCGATATCAACGATAACAGTGCCCTTTGCCATTTTCTTGAGCATCTCACGCGTGACAAGCTTTGGCGCCGAAGCACCGGGAATCAGAACCGCACCAATAATCAAATCCATTTCAGGTGCTGTCTTCTCGATATAATCAACGCTTGAATAAACAACCTTGGCTTCATTACCAAAATAATCATCAAGATAACGAATACGATCATGGTCACGCTCCAGAATCGTGACATCAGCGCCCATACCAACAGCCACACGCGCCGCATTAAAGCCTGCAACACCACCACCGATAACCATAACCTTGGCTGGCAAAACACCAGGCACACCACATAAAAGACGCCCGGTACCGCCAAGATGTTTCTGAAGGTAATTAGAACCAACAATCGTGCCCAGACGGCCAGCTACCTCGCTCATAGGCGCCAATAGCGGCAAACCTTTACCATGACGGCCAGTAACAGTCTCGTAAGCAATCGCCACACAGCCCGAATCCATCAAGCCTTTAGCTTGCTCGGCATCCGCAGCCAAATGCAGGTAAGTAAACAGGATCTGGTCCTTACGGAGCATCGCACACTCAACAGCCTGCGGTTCTTTAACTTTCACGATCATATCGGCTTCATCGAAGATTTCTTTGGCAGTACCGCGAATCTCTGCACCTGCCTCTTTGTAATCTTCATCGGTGAAATTAATACCCAGACCTGCGCCTGTCTCCATAATCACTTTATGACCATGGTTCACGTATTCACGCACAGAAGATGGCACCAAACCAACACGGTGCTCCTGCGCCTTTATTTCCTTAGGACAGCCGACAATCATTATAAACCTCCGAAAAATATAAGTTATTTAAGCATATATCTGTTTACCAGCTTTGCAGCGAATTACTATATGCAGCGCAAAATTTTCAGATCATTTCACACAATAACCGCTTCTTAACCAGCAATATGTATACTTTTCACAACAATATGAGGCAGTAAATGTCAATTTTTTCAGGCTTATTCGGGCGCAGCGCAGGCATCACCGCCCCCAAGGAACCACCAGTCCCTACTGGTGAATGGCAGCTTATTGTCGATAAAAGTGGCAACCCCGTGAATGATCGTCCCGCTGCAATTGGTGATATGCTGGCAAGACGACCTGTACAGTACCATTACGGCGGCACGATCCCTGGTTACAAACCTGATAAATCCAAATCACTTACCGAAAACATGGCTGCGCGTACAGATTACGAAATGCGATCTATAGAAAACCGCGCCCTACTGGATAAAGCGATATTTCTATTATCCCAGACAGATGACGGCAGACGGCTTTTGAACACGGCGCTATCACAGGAATTCACCTTCGTATTCGACCCGGAACGCACGCAAAAAGAAGGCGCCGCAGGCCTATGTGACTACACGAACAAACTCATCCCTTTAAATGAAGGCAGCACCCCTGAACAAGTTGCACTGACAGTTAAGCATGAACTACAGCACATGGAAGATATTAAAAATGGTGCGGGTAGATACTCTCAGCAAAAAACAGTAGAGGCCGCTACAATCCTAAATAGAGGCTTAGAAGCAAACGCGCGCGTATCCGAAGCCGTCCTTGCCATGGAGTCAATGACAGGCAGTTCCAACGGGCCGCCAACGCAATTTCGCACCTACGCACTCATGGCCAACTTCCACAATAAGAACCGCCACATGGGCGCAGCGGCGCTCAACAGTCGTAAGTATGCAGAGCAAAACACGACGGAAGGCTGGCAAAAATTCGGTAATGCAGTCTTCCCTGCCTACTACGAAGAATCGGGTACGTTGGCATATTACGACAAGCGTATGGTCAAAATGTATAATGGTGGCTCGGAAGACATGCGTAGTGAAGAACAGCTACGTAGCGACGCATCAAAAGACGCATATTACAGTCGTGACCCGTCTCGCATAGAGAACTTCTTACGCACCGTGACAGACAGTTTCCAAGGAATCATGCAAGATGCAGCAGCGAGTGCAGAGACACTGCAAAGCACCCTTATTATGAAGGGACAGACCTACTTAAATTTCGGGAAGCATTTTGATCCGACATCAGCAAAAGCAACCGCTTGGACAGAAGCCGGCCTCGGCGCGCTAGGTAAACTAAAAGACCGCATGATTAGCTTCGGTGTAGAAACAGACACCTTAGAGCGCATAAAGACACCAGAACAAAGAAAGGAAAGACCACTTCCTAAAGGCCTGACAGGCGAATTCGCACAGGCTTTGCAAAGCCAGCAAAAACCGAAGTCAGAACCTATCACATTACCTTATAGAATAGATGGAGACAGAGATACACGCGGCACAGCCAGATACGAATTTGCGACTTCCAAATTTAAAGAAATATATGAACATATGGGCATACAAACGCAAAGCCCCCTAGATCAAGTCGAATTTACCGTCTCAGAATACTGTCACAAATGGGGCAGCGGCAATATCATGCACAATGTAAACACGCTACTAGAAGCTGGGTTACGCGCCCCTATAAACGCCTTCCCATCAGATTATATTTTTGATTTGGCATCACGTATTCAACTATCTGCAGATCACGCCATATCACCTACCCAAACAATGACAGCAATAAAACCTGCCGAAGTAGAACTCATAAAACACTGGAAAGAAATGGCCGCAGAAGGCCTAAATCCACTATGGATCGATAAACAGCATGCCGATATGTCATTCTATGGCCGCGAACAACTAAAAATGGCTTATGTAGATATTGTCTTGAATGGTATTGGCATGAATCCTGAACATGCAAAAAACATCGGCGAGAAATCCGATGATAAAGTAACTGCTCATATCTAGGAAATTAATGGTCGGAACGAGAGGATTCGAACCTCCGACCCCTTGCACCCCATGCAAGTGCGCTACCAGGCTGCGCCACGTTCCGACTGTGAAGGTTTTTAAACGATCAGACTGTTTAATGCAAAACAAAAAGGCTAAATTGCTCGCCTTAAAATTTGTCTCCCATTTCCCGCAAAGCTCTTTGTGCCGCAATTTGCATTTTCTTCCAGTTTGGATCATTCATGAATGTATTAGGGTCTTCGGAAAGATAATCCACATACTTCTCATATGACTCATGGAAATTAGCTAAAACATCTAGCTCTATATTTGAAAAACACTCTCTCCATTCTTTTTGTCCACGCTCCCAAACACCGTCATTATAAAGTTCCTTATCATTTTGGCACGGAAAATATAAATCATCGTACCACATACAAATCATTTCAGTTGGGCCGATTATTGTATCCAAGCGAGCTATGCATTCGAGAAGTTTTCTAATTGACTCGTTATAGTATAGCCTTTGTATCATTCGCACCTAATTACTACTAAAAACATGATGACTTAAAGCAATGGTCAAATTGCAAAGCAAAAGAGCGAGATTACTCGCTCTTGTCTTCTACTTTCAGCATATCACGGAGCTCTTTAAGATCACCGAGCATCGCTTGTAAAATAGAGCGTTGTTTATCGCTCATACCTGGCTGCTGACCTTGTACGGCAGGCTGCTGTACAGATTCGTTAGCCGCAGATACCTCTTCAATTTGCTCTTCTTCGGCAATGATCTGCTGAATGCCCTGCCCCTTAAACATCTTCTGGACACCTTTAATAGTGTAACCTTCAGTATAAAGCAGGTGATGGATCTTTTGCAGAAGCGCAACATCTTCCGGGCGGTAGTAACGACGACCACCACCGCGCTTCAAAGGTTTAACCTGAGTGAATTTAGTTTCCCAGAAACGTAGAACATGCTGCTGAACATCAAGTTCATCCGCCACTTCACTGATCGTGCGGAATGCGCCGGCAGATTTTCTGCTGCGGCGTGATGATGAGGACGCAGATGTTGTTTCTGTTTCCGTAGATTTTGAAGACGTGCTCTCTTCGAAAGCCTCTTCAGGTCTTTCATTATTCATACTCATAGGTAAGTTCCTCTTTTAAGGCGTTGTTATTATTTATTATTCGCCTTTGTTAATACGGTCTTTCAGAACATGACTCGCTCTGAAAACAAGCACCTTACGGGGCTTGATCGGCACCTCTACTCCAGTTTTAGGGTTACGACCAATGCGCTCCCCCTTCTCCTTCACGGAAAAGCTGCCAAAAGAAGAGATTTTAACATTGTCGCCTTCAACAAGGGCATCCATCATCTCGTCCAAAACAGACTCAACCAGATCAGAAGACTCATTGCGTGACAGACCGACTTCTTCATAGACAGCTTCGGCCAGATCAGCTCTGGTAATAGTATGACCACTCATATGATCACCTTTCATCTTAATGTGAATAAATAAACCTTACGCGGAAGAATCTAATCCGTCAACGTAAGAACACAAAAATTTTTATACAATTCAAAGACTAACACCTATTTCTTAAATTTAGGTTTCTCGAATGTATAATGTTACAAGGGATTTAAAATGGGCGGAATTTAAAACCTGACAAGGGCTGCGCCCCACGTCAAACCTGCTCCGAGAGCTTCCAAAAGCAGCATATCGTTCTTTTTGATACGCCCATCATTAACGGCTGTGCATAATGCCAGCGGAATAGACGCCGCAGATGTATTACCATGACGATCAACCGTCACAACGACTTTATCCATCGGCATATCCAGCTTCTTCGCTGTAGCCTCGATAATGCGGATATTAGCCTGATGCGGTACAAGGAAATCAATATCTGCAGGCTTAATATCATTGGCAACCAAAGTTTCCTCAACAATATCAGCCATATGCGTGACAGCGTGCTTAAACACCTCACGCCCCTGCATGACAACAAAACCGCTGGTCTTTGTCGTCGCAGGACCACCTGACGTGTACAAAATATCCTTCTTACGGCCATCAGCATAAAGATGCGTGGACAGAACACCACGATCTTGCAGACCACCCTGCCCGTTTTCATCCGCTTCTAAAATAATGGCGCCGGCACCATCACCAAAAAGGACACAAGTCGTGCGGTCATCCCAGTCCAGAATTGATGAGAACTTCTCTGCCCCAATAAGCAGGACACGCTTTGCCTGACCTGTCGTAATAAACATATTGGCAACAGTAATGCCATACACGAAACCAGAGCATACAGCTTGCAAATCAAACGCCTGACACGGCGGAATATCAAGCTGCGCCTGAACACTCGCCGCTACAGAAGGAAATGTATTGTCAGGAGTAGATGTACACACAATGACTGCGTCAATATCTTCAGGCCTTAAATCACCTGCTGCTAATGCATTCTTACCAGCTTGAGAAGCCATATAAGACGTCGTTTCAGTATCATTGGCGATATGACGTGCTTTAATACCTGTACGCTGCTGAATCCAGTCATCGCTCGTATCAACAACCTTCTCAATATCAGCGTTGGTCATTATGCGCTCTGGCAAATATGAACCGCAAGAAGCTATCACTGAACGGATCATGACATCCCCGAATCCGCCAAAGCACTGGCTGTCATAAATGATTCCTGACTCATAAGCTGTTCCACTTCAGTCGCAACTTTCTTGTTATAACCCTGCGACACTAGATTAGCCGCCACAATAATGGCACGTGAAAAACCATAAGCATCCATACCGCCATGGCTCTTCACACAAATACCATTCAAACCTAAAAACATACCGCCGTTGTAGTAACGCGGATCAATACGCTGCTTAACCTTCTTGAGCGCCTTCATCGCCAGCAAGGCGCCAAGGCGCGACAGTAAAGTAGAAGACAGAGCCTCTTTGAAATAGCTACCGGACAAATCACCAACACCTTCAGCAACTTTCAAAGCAATATTGCCTGTAAAGCCGTCAGTCACAACAACATCCACTGTGCCCATCGGAATATCATTACCTTCAACGAATCCCGTAAATTCACCCGGAAAATCAACATGGGCCAGAATAGAAGCCGCCTCACGAACACTTTCAGGACCTTTCATATCTTCTGAACCAACATTCAGAATACCGACTGAAGGACGTCCCAAACCGCGCACCGTACGTGCATAAACAGAGCCCAGAAGTGCGAACTGAACCAAAATCTCAGCATCACAAGCAAGGTTAGCGCCCAGATCAAGCATAACCGTGTCATCTTTTTTCGTCGGAAACACACTGGCAATCGCAGGACGGTTAATACCTGGCAGGCATTTAAGCACCATTTTGGCTGTGGCCATCAACGCGCCTGTATTACCTGCAGAAACGATACTATCCGCTTGCCCTTCTTTCACAGCATCAATCGCAAGCCGCATACTGGATTCACGACCGGTACGCAAAGCCACAGAAGGCTTTTCGTCATTCGCGATCATTTTATCTGTATGACGGACGCGAGATACATTTTGAAGCGCCTCATGCTTGGCTAGCAAAGGCTTGATACGGTTTTCATCACCGAAAAAGATAAATTCAATATTGCCACCAAGCTCTTCCAAAGCAGCCGCAGCCGCAGGAACGACAACTTCAGGGCCAAAATCGCCCCCCATAGCATCTAAAGCCATAGTCTGATGTTCTGATGACATGATTTAACAATACCTCGAAATAGCAAACGCTGCGAAATACACTCGCAGCGTCCGAGATGAATGTCAATTATGATTAATCGGCGACTTCGATTACCTGACGACCCTTGTACATACCTGTTTTCAGGTCGACATGGTGGCGGCGCACAGGTTCGCCTGTGTTCTGGTCTTCAACCCAGTTAACAGCAGTCAGCGCATGGTGCGCACGACGCTGGTCGCGTCTGGACTTAGAAGTTTTTCTCTTTGGAACAGCCATTTTTCTAATCCTTCTTAATAATGAGTGCGTTTTCTATCGCAAATATGCCCCATTGGCAAGAAAAAAACAGATTATTCTGCTTTCTCTTTTTCCTTTTTTTCTTTTAACGCCTTTAAACCTGCAAAAGGATTTTGACGTTCCTCATTCGGACGTTGAACAAAACTCTCGTCGCCTGTCTCGAAATGCTCACCTTCCTTATGCGGAAACGGATCTAATTGCAAAGACAAATGCTGCGTAACCAGCTCGCCAATATCAATCAAACCATCAACAATCGGCTCAGGATCATCCTTCTCATCGATCATCGGCACTTCGCTCTCACCCTTTTTGCTCTTTTTAATATTGCGTGCCTTATCTAAGGACACAATATGCGCAGGATTAGCAAACCAGCCCTCAACGTCGCCATTCATCACGCTATCAAAGGCATCACCGCTGACTACACAAGTTTGTGTAACATTGGCTTCAAACTGACCACTCACGTTAATCACGCTTTTTCCGGCCTGCTGGCTCAGCACCAAATCAGCCTTCAAACTATTGACGGCTTCAATGCCTAGGCGGCGCGCAAGGTCTTTACGCTGCTGTGGAGAAGCTGAAATCTGTTTTCTAACAGGATGATCGCCGATATCTTCGGCTTCTACGTTATGCGACCATTCTGGAGGTGTTACCTGTTTCATTCTTCTTTCTTCCTTCCACGATATTATGGCTGAATACGTTTTTGGCTTCAAGCAACTGGTCCAATGACATGACGGCAATATGCTTGTGATTAGTGCGGATATAATCTGCAATAACCTTTAACGTCTCGCTCTCTACAGCATCATCCATCCCGAACAAATTACGTCTGATGACCTCCTGAAGCATTCCATTATCATCAACCTTCAGGGCTTCCTGATAGGCAAAGAAACGTCCTTTATAGGCATTCATCATACGCTTCACATGACGCGGCACGCTAAGATCACCAATACCCATTTCACGCAAAGCGTATTCAAACTGCTTAAATAACACATCAAAAAGCGCCTGTGACATACGCTGGCCTTCCTTGCCTTCAAGCTGCATACGGCTCATAACCAAAAAGCTATGAAGACATATCAGGTCAAAACGCCCATCCACAGTATCAGCAACGCCGTAATCACGATAAAATGCCTCCTGACGAGCTTGATCATTCAAGACATCATAAAGCGCACGCGCGGTTTGTTTTCTTGTAGGATTCTTTTCAAATAGGCCAAACATGTTTACAACCATTTTCCTGCAATTGATTTGTGCTATTCAGCAAGCTATATATCATTTTTAAGGGTAAACACCATGAAAAACTTGAAATTGACATCATTCGCTATTTTGACCGCTGCAGGCCTAGCCGCCTGTACGCCGACCCATAATGTGCGTGGCAACCTGATTGAGGATTACCAGCTGGAAGACATCCAAGCGGGCGTAGACGGCCGTAGCGACATCCTACGCAAATTAGGGTCTCCGACTACCCGCGCCCCGTTTGATGACGATGTATGGTATTATCTGGGCCAAGAAACAGAAAAACGCGGCGTATTCGACCCCGAAGTTAAAAACGAACGTGTTGTCGTTGTCTTTTTCAACGATGACGGCATGGTCGAGAAAATTGAAGACGTCGACACTAACCGCATGAATATCCCCGTTGCACGTGACAAAACCCACACTTCAGGCAACGAAATGACTGTAATGCAGCAGCTTCTGGGCAATATCGGACGCTTTAAGCCGCCGGAATAAGCGAATTTGCCACTTACCATAAAAATAAGATAGAATACCCCATCATATTAGATGAGGCGTGTAATGAAAGGCTATAATCGTACAGCAGGACTTGCCCTATTAGCATTTATGCTGGCAAGCCCAATTGCCAATGCAGCTTCCATAACAATAGAAAACCCAGGAGCCACACCCATTATTAGTGATGACGTCGAGAGCGATACACTCAAATCAATACAAAAATTCGAATGTATAGAAGACATAAATGGCATCAAACTCGCCCGATTCGAACACACAGAAGAAGATAAAGATAGTGCTTGGTACAAGGAAAAGCTAAAGCAGTACGATGCCGCCATAGAGGCACTAGAAGGTCACAATCAACAATGTGAAATCAACACATATGACCCAACACTGCCCATAACCCCTCCCCCGCGCAGAGAACCTTCATAGCAAGTATAAAAAAAGCCCCGCATGAACGGGGCTTTCTAATTAAATCTAGAAATCAGATTACATCATTGTCTTTGCAACGATCGCTACCAACAAGATCGCAACAATATTTGTGATCTTGATCAGCGGATTCACAGCAGGACCAGCCGTATCTTTGTACGGGTCGCCAACTGTATCACCAGTTACTGATGCCTTATGTGCTTCAGAGCCTTTACCGCCAAAGTTACCGTCTTCGATATACTTCTTGGCATTATCCCATGCACCGCCACCAGACGTCATTGAAATCGCAACGAACAGACCGGTAACAATCGTACCCATCAGCATCGCACCCAAAGCCTGAAACGCTGGCAGCATATCACCGGTAATGTAGAACACACCGAAGAACAGCACGACAGGCGCCAGAATTGGCAGCATAGACGGCACAACCATCTCACGGATCGCAGCTTGTGTCAGGATATCAACGGCACGGCCATATTCAGGCTTCGTCTTGCCTTCCATGATACCTTTGATTTCCTTGAACTGACGACGTACTTCCTGCACAACGTCCTGCGCTGCACGGCCAACCGCCAGCATAGACATCGCACCGAACAGATACGGCAGCAAACCACCAAGGAACAGACCGATCACAACATACGGGTTCTGAAGTGGGAATGTAATATCCGCAAGCTCAGGAATGTAGTGCTTGATCTCTTCTGTGTAAGCCGCGAACAGAACCAGTGCCGCCAGACCGGCAGAACCGATGGCGTAACCTTTTGTCACAGCTTTCGTTGTGTTGCCGACAGCATCAAGCGCATCCGTTGTCTCACGTACCTTTTTAGGCAAGTTAGACATCTCGGCAATACCGCCTGCGTTATCTGTTACAGGACCGTAAGCATCAAGTGCCACAACCATACCTGCCAGTGACAGCATCGTAGTAGCCGCAATCGCGATACCGAACAGACCTGCTTGCGCGAACGCAATCAGAATACCCGCTGCAATAACAATAACAGGCAATGCAGTTGCTTCCATTGAGAAAGCCAGCCCCTGGATCACGTTCGTGCCATGACCTGTTTCTGACGCCTTCGCAATTTCACGCACAGGACGGTAGTTTGTACTTGTGTAGTATTCAGTAATCCAAACGATCAAGGCTGTAACACCTAAACCGGTCAGAGCACAGTACATCAAGTTTGTCAGAGTAATTGATTCTCCATTAGCTAAACCAATCGGAGCATCCATACCCATATTGGCAAACAATGCAGCGATCATGCCCACAGACAAGACACCACTGACAATCAGCCCCTTATAAAGAGCACCCATGATGTTTGTACCGTTTGTCGGCAACTTAACGAAGAAAGTACCGATAACAGATGCAATAATACATACAGCACCGATCATCAGAGGAATCATCATCATTGGCTGAACATATTCTGCAGCAAACACACTGGATGCAATCAACATTGTCGCAACAACCGTCACGGCATATGTTTCAAACAAGTCAGCAGCCATACCCGCACAGTCACCAACGTTGTCACCAACGTTATCGGCAATTGTCGCAGGGTTACGTGGGTCATCCTCAGGAATACCGGCCTCAACCTTACCAACCATGTCACCGCCAACGTCAGCACCTTTTGTAAAGATACCACCGCCTAGACGGGCAAAGATGGAGATCAGAGACGCACCAAAGCCCAAACCAACTAGACCTTCGAGAATTTCGCGATCTGTCAGATTGTAATAAGCCAGTGCCATGTAATAAATACCAACACCCAGCAAACCGAGGCCAACAACCAGCATACCTGTAACGGCACCTGATTTAAATGAAACGTCAAGCGCCTCATTAAGCCCCTTAGTCGCAGCCTGTGTAGTACGAACATTGGCACGCACAGATACGTTCATACCGATGTAACCGGCAATACCTGACAAGACAGCACCAATAACAAAGCCAACGGCGACGTGCATACCGAGAAGGAAGTGCAGCAGTGCAGCCACACCAATACCAACGATAGCAATTGTCTTATATTGACGGTTCAGGTAAGCAGCGGCGCCTTCCTGAATAGCAGACGCAATTTCCTGCATCTTCTTTGTGCCGGCATCTGCCGACAAGACCTTGCGTGCGGTGTAGGCGCCATAAAACAATGCCACCAGCCCCGAACACAGGATCAGTAGGTTAATACTAGTTTGTTCAATCATAGTTCCCTCGTGTTTTGATTGTTTATTATTTCCATCCCTGGGAATTTTTAGGATGTACGAAGGTGCACAATATAATGACACTTCGCAAGGCCAATTTTACTAATACAATCAATTCCTTGGTGATAAAAACCATGATAAAAAAATGCTGCAGTTGCGTAATAAACGCAAAAGGACCGCACATGATGCGGCCCCAAAACTATTGATTTATATTACTTTGAAACTTAAACGGGTCTCTGCTGAACAACCTGCAAAAGTACGCCGTTAATAACATCGTCGCCCATTACCTTATGGCTAATATCTTGTAGGTGCTTTTTAATCATATCAACCTTAATAACACCGCCTTGCAAGGCAACATGCTTATTAAGTACACCATATAACTCCTGAATATAGGCATCTTTCAAGCGAGGCTCGTATTTACGTACCTCTTCTGCTTTCTTTTCATTCTCTACTTCAATCACAACAACCAGGCTCACAACTTGGCTTACCCCATTATTATCAATGATAGGAAGAATCAAAGGATCAAGCTCAACAAAGGCACTTTTGCCATGACCACCGCCATGGGCATCTGCTTTGGTTTCTTTATGCTTAGCTGTATCGCCAATCGATGCTTGAGCAGGTTGCTGAAAATAAAAATAGGCACCAGCCCCACCTGCGCCAAGAATTAATATTGCCAACATAGCCATAAAGGCTGATTTCATAATTATTACTCCCGGTACACGAACCCTTCTACAAATATTAGAATAATACAATTTACTTAATGTTAGGTTACATAATGATGGCATTTTATATAAATGCACCATAAGAAGCATAAAGCGCTTAGAAAAAGTGCTTTACAATCAAGGGGTTAAATTTAGGGGGTGCTATGTATACGAAAGTATAGAAAATTAATTCTTAAAGACCGTCACGAAATGCCTTGAAAGCAGCATCCAACACACCGTTAATCAGTTTGCTTTCCTGACCACTAAAAAATGCATGAGAAACGTCAACGTAATCATTGATAATAACAGGTCCATCAACATCCTGATGCGCCATCAACTCAAAACCACCGCATAGCAAAATGCTCCGCATCAGTAAATCGGTCAAAAGCTTCGGATTCTCTGCAGTTGACGTGCCCCTGCTATTCAAAATAGTAGTAATAACAGGTTCAATATCTGTCTCACGAACCTCCACGCCCCTCACAATATTGGTGAAAAGCGTGCCATCAGGAAACACCATTTCCTGATCATCAACTTTCTCTTCTAGACGATTATCCTTAAAATCCTGAATAACCAGATCAGCCTTCTGGTCATTAGCTGCCATCTGATAAACAGCCTGAACAGCATAAAGACGGGCCGCTTTGTTACGAGCCTTACGGGAGCTTTTATTAGCGTGGTTCTGGGACACGTTACACCTTACTCTATTATGAATTATGCAGCTTCTACTGCGGATTTACGAAGATCTTCAACTTCTTCAAGGAAATCATTGAAATCCTCGGGCTTACGGAAATCTTTATAGACAGACGCATAGCGGATGTAAGCCACCATATCAAGACGCGCTAACGCCTTCATTACTAACTCACCGATATCATCTGAATTAATCTCAGCATCACCCATGCTCTCGAGCTGTCGCACGATTGAGTTAGCAGATTTCTCGATATCCTCAAGTTCTACAGGACGCTTACGCAGTGCAATCTGCATGGATTTGATCATCTTATCACGATCAAAAGGCTGCTTACGATCACCCGCCTTTAGCACTGTCATCTCGCGCAGCTGTACCCTTTCAAAGGTTGTAAAACGCGCACCACAAGAGGGGCAAGACCTGCGTCTGCGGATCGCCGAATTATCTTCGGTAGGCCTAGAGTCCTTAACCTGCGTTTCTTCACTACTGCAAAAAGGGCATCGCATCACGCGTAACTCCTTACTTCTGGTAGACAGGGAACTGATTACACAGATCCTGCACCTTGTTCCAAACAGCTTTTTCCAGATCAGCATTGCCTTCAGGGCCGTTCGCAGACAGACCGTCAATGACTTCAACAATCATTTCGCCAATCTGCTTAAACTCAGCAACACCGAAACCACGTGTCGTGCCTGCTGGCGACCCCAAACGCACACCGCTGGTCACCATCGGCTTCTCAGGGTCAAACGGCACAGCGTTCTTATTACAAGTCATACCAGCGTTCTCTAGCGCAACCTCGGCAATATTGCCTGTTACACCCTTAGGGCGCAGATCAACAAGAACGATATGACTATCAGTACCGCCAGATACGATATCAAGACCGCCGGCCTTAATCGCAGCGGCAAGAACCTGAGCGTTTTCTAATGTTGCTTTAGCGTAATCCTTAAAAGATGGCTTCAAAGCCTCACCAAAGCACACTGCTTTACCGGCAATAACGTGCATAAGCGGCCCGCCCTGAATACCAGGGAAAATTGCTGAATTAAGCTTTTTGGCAATCTCTTCGTTATTTGTCAGGATAACACCACCACGAGGACCGCGCAGCGTTTTATGTGTTGTAGATGTTACAACGTCAGCATGCGGCACAGGGCTAGGGTAAACACCGCCTGCAATGAGACCGGCATAGTGTGCCATATCAACCATGAAATAAGCACCAACCTCATCAGCGATGGCTCTAAAACGCGCCCAATCAATGACACGTGGATAGGCCGACGCACCTGCGATAATCATCTTAGGTTTATGTTCTCTCGCCAGACGCTCTACTTCGTCGTAATCAATGAGAGAATCTTCTTCGCGCACACCATACTGAACCGCATTAAACCATTTACCCGATTGATTAGGCTTCGCACCATGCGTTAAGTGACCTCCTGCTGCCAGAGACATGCCCAAGATAGTATCGCCAGGCTGCAAAAGTGCCTGCATAACACCCTGATTAGCTTGTGAGCCTGAGTTTGGCTGCACATTGGCGAATTGTGCCCCAAACAGTTCACACACACGTTCGATTGCCAATTTCTCAACAATATCAACATATTCGCAGCCACCGTAGTAACGCTTCCCTACATAGCCTTCAGCATATTTGTTTGTCATCACAGAGCCCTGCGCTTCCATTACAGCAGCAGAAGTCATGTTTTCTGAAGCAATTAGCTCAATATATTGATGCTGTCTCTCAAATTCTTTATCGATAGCGGCCTTAACTTCCGGGTCCACCACAGAGACTGAATTATTATAAAAACCAAACGTTGCGTTATCATCAATTTTCTTAACTGCTTCAGACATTTAACAATCCTTTTAATATCTAGGTTTAATGTATCGTAATTCGTAATCTTTAATCATCTAGCTTGTTAACGCGGCGCTCATGGCGGCCACCTTCAAACTCTGTACCCATAAAAGCATCAACGCAGTCCAAAATAACCTCAAAGCCAGTGATTCTGGCGCCTAGGGCCAAAACATTCGCGTCATTGTGCAGTCTGGTCAATTTTGCCATTGTTGCGTTCGTACAAAGCGCCGCACGCACACCTTTATGTCTATTCGCTGCGATCGAAATGCCAATCCCTGTGCCACAAATAATAATGCCTTTAGCGACCTCATTTTGCTCCACCGCTTGCGCCAGCTTATGACCGAAATCAGGGTAATCTACAGAGGCTTCAGAATCCGTGCCCAGATCCAGCCATTCATATTGATCACCGTAATGTTTTTTGATTTGTTCCTTAATGTCGTAACCGGCATGGTCACTGGCAATTGCAATT
>Ga0208570_1000471_pt1 | contig 14636 bp, 16 predicted proteins | sample DeeseametaMP1202_FD_184192 | JGI IMG/M metagenome (GOLD analysis project Ga0208570, IMG submission 184192) | Marine microbial communities from the Deep Indian Ocean - MP1202 (SPAdes) | ecosystem: Environmental > Aquatic > Marine > Oceanic | place: South Indian Ocean | collected 2011-03-08
CGATTTAAGAATTTTTTTCTTTTTCTAATTTTTAATGCGATCTAAAATTAGTCTGAACAAATTTTGCCAATACTTAAATAAAAACTAAATTAAAATTATAATATGCCAATAAAAGAAGACTTTTGTATTGACAAAGAACCAATCGGCAAGATAAAGCATTCAGATGGTGAGCATTTTCATTTTGTTTGGCCATCCCAAGGACTAGTTGAAGCATCAAAGGATGAAAAGACCTTAGCTGCTTACAAAGCAAATGGAGAAGAAATGGTACCACTAGGTGTTAGTGGTACAATGGTTGCAATTGATTGGGATTCTTGTGTAGGCGATGGTGCATGTATTGAGGCATGTCCTGTTCAGGTTTTCCAATGGTACAGAACCGAGAAAAACATCCCGGCAATTGACGCAATAGATGAGACCTTTGAGGGAACAGGAAGCGACGTAAAAGAGGAGCGAAAGGATTTCTCAGACAAAGCAGATCCAATCAGAGAACATGATTGCATCTGGTGTATGGCATGCGTATCTGTATGTCCTCCTCAGGCTGTTCTAGTTGATCAAGGTTACCAAGAATGGCACGAGAAAGCAGCTGGTACATTTGTGGTAATGCCTTCAAGTGGTGCCGGACCACACAGTCACGATTAAAGAAATTTTTTCTTTTTGTAGTATTTTATACTAAGATTTAGTCTCAACTAATTTTGTCTAGCTTTAAATAATATTCTAAAATCACGTTATTATGGTAGATTTAGTTATACCTGAAGACTTTTGTCTTAATGACGTCAAGCCAGTAGGAAAGACAAGCCATGCAGATGGTGAGAATTTTCACTGGATTTGGGGCAAAGGAGATCCAAACGGAAAAGCATTCTCAAATGATGATGTAAAGGCAGCTTATGAAGAACATGGAGAAGAAATGGTTCCTCTAGGAATTCATGGAACTACAGTCGCAGTTGATTGGGATTCATGTATTGCAGCAGGTGAATGCTTTGGTGTATGTCCTGTTCAAACATTCCAGTGGTATAGAACAGAGAAAGATATTCCAGCAGCAGAATGTCTTGATGCAACCTTTGAAGGTACTGGCCTTACAGAAGCATCTGAAAGATTAGATGCTTCAGACAAATCACAACCAATCAGAGAACATGATTGTACGATTTGTATGGCATGTCAAGAAATTTGTCCTCAAGGAGCAATTCGTATTGAAGCAGCCAACCAAGAATGGCACGAGAAAGCAGCTGGTACATTTGTGGTAATGCCTTCAAGTGGTGGCGGACCACACGCTCACGATTAAAGAAATTTTTTCTTTTTTCTTATTTTTCTATTTTACATCAACAAATTTTAATCACTTTTCTGCACTATTTTTTGCAGAGGTCGCCTAGCTCGGTAGGGCGCGGGCCTTGAGAGCCTGTGTGCGCAAGCATACGGGGGTTCAAATCCCTCTCTCTGCGTTTTTATTTTTAATGATAACTCATAATGCACAGATTTTGACGATTTATTAGACATTACATATAACATGATAGTAACTATGGCACAACAACAATTATCAAAAAAGCAAAGTTGTCCCAGATGTGGAAAAAACAAAATAATTACTGATGAAGAAACAGGTGAAATGTTTTGTGGTAAGTGTGGCTTTGTAATTACTGATAGAGTAGAAAATCACGGACCAGAAAGAACATTCTCAGATAGCAGCACAAACAAATCAAGAACTGGAGATAGAACTTCACTAACGAGACATGATCAGGGTCTAAGTACAATAATTAATCCAATTAACAAAGATTCTTCTGGAAATCCATTATCTTCATCCATGAAATCATCCATTAAGCGATTAAGAATTTGGGATAGTCGAAGTCGCACTAAAGATTCTGCTGATAGGAATCTCCAAGTTGCACTAGGAGAACTCCTCAAAATGAAAGAGAAATTATCCCTATCAGATGCTATAGTTGAAAAAGCAGCTTACATTTACAGAAAAGCTCTGGAAAAAAAACTTGTTAGGGGGAGATCAATCCAAGGATTAATAGCTGCAACACTTTATGCTGCCTGCCGTGAATCTGGCACTCCACGAACTCTTAATGATGTTTCAAGTACCATTAACATTACAAGAAAAAATCTAGCAATTTGTTACAGGATGTTAGTAAAAGAATTAGACTTGAAGATGCCTGTAGTGGATTCAGTACAGTGTATTGCACGAATTGCAAGTCAGATAGGTTTATCAGAAAAAACTAAACGTATTGCATCAAAGCTTCTCAAAAAAGCTGAAGAAAAACAAATTGTATCTGGAAAAGATCCAATGGGAATGGCAGCATCTGCCTTATATCTTTCAAGTATGGAAACTGGTGAGAATATAACCCAAAAAACAATTGCTATAGCTGCAGGTGTTACTGAGGTGACAATCAGAAACAGATGTAAAAGTCTAAAGTCTTTAGATGCTTTCTGAGTTAGTTTTCTAATTTTGCAAGCTCTGCAAGCATCGCAGATAGCTGAATTTCAGAATTTGCTCCAACTAAAATTCTATAATCATATTTTGCAATTACTTGTAAAATATCTGATAGTTTGCCATGTTTTGATTTGAAAACAGCTGAATTGAGATACTTTAAGAAATCAGATTCTGACATTCCATAAACTTTGATCAATTCTATCATCTTTTCTCTTGCTTCAACAACTTTCCCAGCTAGTGCAATTTTTAGAACCTCATCAACATCACTGGTTTTTGTTAGCCCAGCTGATACCTTCACATTCTCTTCAGTAATTCCACCAAGACTTGCAGTTGCTTGCATTAGGTTAATTGCATGTCTCAAATCCCCTTCTGTATATTCATAAATTGCTTTTAGACCTCTTTTGTCCGTCTTTACTTTCTCGTTTTTGGCAATTTCTTCTAGTCTAGTGATAATGTCTTCCTCAGAAATTGATGTGAACTTGAAAGCTGCACATCTGCTTTGAATGGGTTGTATTATTTTGGACACATTATTTGCAATTAGAATAAATCGACAAATTTTTGCTGCATCTTCAATAATTCTCCTAAGCGCAGTTTGAGCATCTGAAGTCATTTCATCTGCCTCATCTAAAATTATAATCTTGAATGGAACATCAACCATTCCTGCAAATCTTGAAAATTTCTTTACTTTTTCTCTAACCATTCCAATTCCTCTTTCATCTGATGCGTTTAGATCTAGTGTGCAGTCTTTAGCATATTCTCCCAAGATTTGTCTTGAAAGACATAACGCAGTAGTGGTCTTGCCTACTCCTGCAGAACCAGAAAAGAGCAAGTGAGGCATGTCTGTTGGATCTTTGATTAGAGCTTCTAGACTACCAATAATTTCTGTCTGATTTACAATTTCTGAAAGTTTTGTTGGTCGATATTTTTCTACCCACATACCAGTTGCAGACATGAAACTTTAGGTTCAATTCCCATTAATAAATCCGAATTGATTGATCACTATGTAACACGATATGACTGACAATACAATACGATTAATTACCAAATTAACCAAACTCGATTAGCGATCAGCCTCAAATCAATTGAGTCAACAGAATTGATCCGATTTGATCAGATCAATTGATGGATCTCAACTTGAAGATCATAAGGCGGATCAATGATCTCACATGAACATAGATAAAATAGAAAAAGTGCATTCAGTTGGACACCGCCTAAAGGATTCTAAGATCACAGTTACCCGTGACTTCAAATTCAATGTTGCAGGAACAAAGACTGCCGGAACTCAAGGTGAGGTAATTAACATACCTCAGTGGATTGGAAAGATACTATCTGAAAATAAATTGGCAACACTTGATTCCCCCGATATGATTACTGAACTAAAACAAGCATTATCAAAAGAAAAGATGGTTGGAGAATATCAAATCTCTACATTAGACCCTCACTTTTACATTAAACTAAAAGAATCTATGAAAGAATTGAATCGTGATGATTTTGATAAAGTTGAAAGTATGATGTTAGAATTATTTAGAATGAGAAGAGGTAAGCTAGTAAAGATAGCAGACTCTATAAAATTAAATTCTGAACTCTACAACAAATTAACTGTTGAAGAAAGTATCTTCTACAAAACTATCCATGAAAACAGTGTAGAGTTTGAAAAACAAATAAGAGGAGATCTAAATGAGCAAAGTTCAAACTAGCACATTTACAGATTCTGCATTATCAGATAAAGTAAAAGAATTCCTTATTAGATTCAAAGATAAATCTGGCAACTACAAGTATGTAGAGGCAATCGATGAGATGATGCCTAGAAATGCAAAATACATTGTCGTTGATTACAATGATTTAGTTTTTGAACCAGTAATTGGAAACTTATTTTCTCAAAGCCCTGATAGAATCTTTGATGCATTTTCTAGAGCAATTAAAGAAGCACTACAAACACGATTTCCAGATTATGCTGAAAAAATCAAAGACGAAGTTCGTGTTAGACTAGTAAACTTTCCACTTCAGAGAAGCCTTAGACAAATCAATGCTGAAACCATTGGAACAATAACAAGTGTTTCAGGAATGGTAGTTAGAGCATCAGAAGTAAAACCTCTTGCAAAAGAACTAGTCTTTGTTTGTCCTGATGAACACACTACCAAAATAATTCAGCTTAAAGGAATGGATGTTAAAATGCCTGTAGTATGTGATGACCCAAATTGTAAACAAAGAGATTTTGAACTAAAACCTGAAGCAAGCAAGTTTATTGATTTTCAGCTTCTTAGATTACAGGAACTTCCTGAGGACTTGCCTCCAGGACAACTTCCTCACTATATTGACGTAACAATAAAGCAGGATTTGGTGGATAATGCTAGGCCTGGTGACAGAGTAATCCTTACAGGAATAGTAAGAATCGAACAAGAATCAGTTGCAGGTGTTCAGAGAGGTCATAGTGGATTATACAGATTAAGAATTGAAGGAAATAACATTGAATTTTTGGGCGGACATGGCTCAAAATTATCTCGTAAAGTGGAAAAAGACGAAGTTTCATCCGAAGAAGAAGAAATGATCAAAACATTAAGTCAAAGTCCTGATGTGTATCAAAAACTAATTGATTCATTTGCTCCCCACATTCACGGACATTCAATAATCAAAGAAGCTATCATATTACTTATCGTAGGTGCTAATCAAAGAACATTGGGTGATGGAAGCAAGATTAGAGGAGACATTAACGTTTTTCTAGTTGGAGATCCTGGTACTGCAAAAAGTGAGATGCTAAAGTTTTGTTCAAGGATTGCACCACGAGGTTTGTATACTTCTGGTAGAGGTTCAACTGCTGCAGGACTTACAGCTGCTATAGTTAAAGACAAAACAGGAATTATGATGCTTGAAGCAGGTGCAGTTGTACTTGGTGACCAAGGTCTTGTATGTATAGATGAATTTGATAAGATGAAACCCGAAGACAGAAGTGCTTTACACGAAGTTATGGAACAACAATCAGTAAGTATTGCAAAAGGTGGTATTGTAGCTACACTAAATGCTAGAACTTCAATTTTAGCTGCTGCAAACCCAATGTATGGAAAATATGATCCTTTCAAAAACATTACAGAAAATGTAAACTTGCCAATTCCATTGCTTACAAGATTTGACTTGATTTTTGTTGTAAGAGACATTCCAAGTAAAGAAAAAGATGAAAAAATTGCTAGACACATTATAGAGCGATTTGATCCACAAGGAACAGACAAACGTTCCGTAATTGATGTTGATTTACTAACAAAATATCTTTCATACGCAAAACGTGGTATTCCTATCATGACAAAAGAGGCTGAAGAAAAGATCCTTGAATATTATCTCCAGATGCGAAACGTCGAATCTGAAGAAATGATTACAGTTACACCTAGACAACTAGAAGGAATTATCAGACTCTCCACGGCAAGAGCTAGATTACTAATGAAAGATGAGGTAGAACTGGAAGATGCAGAGCGTGCAATCTTCTTGCTTCAGAGTATGCTTGAGGATGCAGGAGTAGATGTCAATACCGGAAAGGTAGATCTTGGAGTATTACAAGGAAAACCTAGAAGTGAGGTTTCAAAGATGCAATTATTCATGGATATTCTCAGAAGTCTTGAGGGTGATAGTAAGGTTCCAGTAGAAGAAAAGATGTTTGTCCGGGAACTTGAAAAGAGTGACAAATTTACCCAAGACGAGGCAAGAAACTACATCCGAAGAATGCTCAGAGAAGCATCTATTTATGAATCAAAACCCGGTCATTATAACCGAGTATGAAAATAGATAAACTAGATCTTCCCGATGCTGCAATTGAATTTTTAAAATCACAAGGTTATGAAAAATTATATCCACCACAAGCTGATAGTATTAAGTCTGGATTACTAGATGGAAAAAGCATTCTGGTATCTGCTCCTACTGCAAGTGGAAAGACTCTGATTGCAATGCTTGCAATGATTAATTATCTTTCCAAGAACAATGGTAAGGTAATTTATCTTAGTCCTTTACGTGCATTAGCTGCTGAAAAATTCTCAGAATTTAAAAAATTAGAAAAAGTTGCACTAGGAAAAAAAGTCAAGGTCGGTATATCTACTGGAGACTATGAAAACATTGAAAAGAATTTGGAGAATAGTAATGTGTTAATTTTAACAAATGAAAAAATGGATTCTATTATTAGACATGGTGCTGAGTGGGTTGAGGAAATTGGACTTGTAATTGCTGATGAAGTACATTTGATTGGAGATGAAAATAGAGGTCCAACGCTTGAGATGGTTCTAACACAACTAAAATTATTAGAAACAAACCCACAGATTGTAGGTCTTAGTGCTACTATTACAAATTCTGATGAGATTGCTGATTGGCTTAATTGCAAACTAGTAAAAAATGACTGGAGACCAGTACCTCTATCAGAAGGAGTGTGTGATGCAGGAGAAATTACTATGAATGACGGCAAAGTCTTTTCAGTTGAGCGTAGCGTATGTGGAACTCCTATTGATTTAGGCGTACAATCAGTAAAAGAAGGAGGTCAATCTCTAATATTTGCAGAGACTAGAAATCGCTCAAAGTCACTTGCAACAAAAGCTGCAGATGCTATCTCTCAAATTTTAGAAAAAAAAGATTTGGAGGAATTAGAAAAAACTTCAAAAAAAATTCTATCAGAAAATGAACATACAGAATTAATAAAGACATTAGCATTTCTTGTAAAAAAAGGAGTTGCATTTCATCATGCAGGATTAAATCAAAACTGTAGACAAACAATAGAAACAGAATTTCGTAAAGGAACTATCAAATTACTATCCTCTACACCAACCTTAGCTGCAGGAGTTAATCTTCCAGCAAGAAGAGTTGTAATTTCAAGTATTAATCGATACAATGCAAAAGTTGGAGCAAATAGACCAATTAGTATTTTAGAATACAAACAACTTTGTGGCAGAGCTGGGAGACCGCAGTATGATGATTATGGAGAAGCAATAATTGTTGGAAATGGAAATACTGAAGATCTAATTGACTATTACATTAATGGAGAACCAGAACCAATAATTTCAAAAATTACTGATGACAAATCTTTACGTACTCACATACTTAGTGTAGTAGTTACACATCCTGGAATCAAAAAAGATGAGATTTTGGAATTTTTCTTGCAAACATTAGGTGGATTGCAATCAAGAAAACCTACAATAAAATTTGCAATTGATATTTCTTTGCGTTTTCTTTCCAGCGAATATTTGTTAATCAAAAAAGGTGAAAGATATGCAGCTACAGAATTTGGAAAAAAGACATCGATGTTGTATATTGATCCCTTGACTGCAACATACTTTAGAGATGCTATTGAAAATGTATCTCAAGATAGAAAACATACATTTGGATTCTTGCATTTGATCTCAAATTGCGAGGAATTTTTTCCAAAATTCTCACTTCGAAAGAAGGATTATGAGTCTGCCAGTCTTTTGATAGAAAACAATTCTTCAGAATTGCTTGAACAAATTTCAGAATATGACTGCTCAAGGAGTCTTTTGGCTTTACATGCATGGATTACAGAATCTTCAGAACTGTCGCTCTCTGATAACTTTGGAGTAGAGTCAGGAGACATGCATAGGATGGCAGAAACGGCAAATTGGCTTTCATACTGCCTCAGAGAGATTTCCAAGCATGTTGAAAGGGCAGATCTGCTTGAGGAACTTGGCAATCTAAGAAAAAGAATCGTTTATGGAATTCGAGAGGAATTACTTGAACTTGTTAGGATAAAAGGAATTGGAAGAATTAGAGCCAGAATTCTATACAAACATAGAATTAAGAATCTTGATGATTTGGCAAAGATTCCAGTGAATAAATTGGCAGAAATAGATAAAATTGGTTCAACCCTTGCAGATAACATAAAGTCTGAATTAAGAAAAGTTAGATAATTGATTGAATTAATACTTCCAGCAGTAGCTTCTTGTATAGTTGCATTTTTTGTTGTATTTCTAATGACTCCTCCCTTGATTAAATTTCTAGAAAAAAGAAATTTCACAGTCAAAGATGTGAATAAAAAAGAAAATGTATTAGTTGCCAGACCAGGTGGACTATCTATAATTGTAGGAATTATTGCATCAGAAATTGTTCTCTATACATTTTTACAGTTAAATGAAATTCTTGTCATACTTTTTACAACATCTATAGCTTTTGTAATTGGATACATTGATGATAGAAAATATTTCAAAATGCATAATCAACGATGGTTTAAACCGATTGCACTTGCAATTGCAGCGATTCCAATTATAGCATTTGGTGCATATACTTCAGATCTTGCCTTCCCGTTATTTGGGACAGTACAAATTCCAATACTTTATCTTGCTTTGATATTTCTTATGATTCCTATTACTGGTAATACGATTAATTCTATTGATGTTCTAAATGGGGTTGCTAGCGGCTTTATGGTGATTGCAAGTTTTTCATTATCGATATGCTTGTTTATAACACAAAATTATGAAATTGCAATAGTTAGTTTGCCATTAGGATTTGTTTCGTTAGCTTTTTACAAATACCATAAAATTCCAAGCAAGATTTTTCCTGGAGATTCTGGTGCACTAACCTTTGGTGCAATGTATGGAGCAATTGCAATTGTAGGTGGTGTGGAAATCATAGCTGCAGTTGCACTATTGCCTGCTGTTCTTAACTCATTTCTGTTCCTATCTAGTGTAAAGCAAATACGAGGAAAGCCTGTAGAGCACACTGATGATTTCCAACTCAAGGCAACTGATGACAAGACAGCCCCTGTTACTCTGGTAAGGCTGATACTTGCAGGAGGATCATTATCTGAAAAACAAGTTGGATTTACAATCTTCAAACTTGGTATATTCTCAGGAATTTTGGCTATAATTACTGCATTTATGATGGGGGTTTCTCTTTGAAGTCTAGTCTTTTTGGATTTTTGTTTGGAATGTGGATTTTGATACTTATTGGAGGCGGAATCGCTGTCACAATATTAGGTCCATTTTCTATTTCTGGGTTTGGTGAACTTGATTGGTTTATTGGATCTGTAATTAAGGCAATAGTTGCAATCATTCTAGTTATAATATGGATTTTAATTTTATCTAAATTAAAAAACTGGATTTTCAGAAAAGAGATAAAATCCTAACTTTCTTTCCACTTTCTTTGCTTCTTGTCATATTCTTCTCTAGTGTATCTGATTGTAGCTGGGGAACCAATAACTACCAAGTTTTCAGGAACATCTCTTGTTACAACTGCTCCCATTGCAACAACACTATTCTTTCCTACAGTAACTCCTGCTTTGATTACTGCACGTGCACCAATTATTGCATTGTCCTCAATTGTAATGCCTATCATTTTATCACACATGGGATAAGGATCATTTGTCAACACAGCTGCTGGACCTATGAAGACATTTTTTCCAATTCTAGACAGTGGTGAAATGTATGCTTGGCCTTCTATTTTTGTATTTTCTCCAATCTTTACATTGTAATCAATATGTACAAGAGAACCAATCTTGACATTGTCTCCAATCTCTACATCATCTCCAACATATGAAAAATGCCAAATCTGTACATTCTGACCAATTTTTGCTTTTTTGGAAATAAAATTTGTAACCATTATCTCACAAATGCCATGGATTAGCTTTTGTAATAATTTTTTCAGGCAATTTATCTTTGTTACTTTTTAGAAATTCTATTTCTTGTTTTTTATCTCTTAATTCATCAGGAAGCAATATTGGAATTTCTTCAATTATTGGATAAAATCTAGAACATTTTGAGCAAAATAATACTCCTTCGGAGATAATACCTTCTTTTTCTTTAATTTCGAATAATTCTAAAGGATGATTTTTGTCAATTGGACATGCCAAAATATCCATCATTGTTTTGTTCATTTTAGATCTAGGTAGATTGGTATACCTTTTTGACTAGATAAAAGTGCAGCTTCTGCAATCTTTGTAACATTTACCGCTTCTTGTGATTTAACAACTAGTTCATTTTTACCTTCAACTGCTCCTAGAAAACTTTGAATTTCTAATAATAATGGCTCTAGTTTTTCCATTCTCAGATTTTCGGTCTCTTCCTTCTTTTCAATTTTTACTTGTTGTGAAATAAAGTCTGATGTAATTATTGCATCAATACAAACTGCACTAAATGTTCTAACCTTTTTTGGCGTAATCCAATTTGATGAAATCACTGCAATCTTGTCATCTTTGTATCCAAGCATAATACTTGCAAAATCCTCATGTTCGTGTTTTATTTTACCTGCTCTTGCAAATACCACATGAGGCACATCATCAAACAACCAATTTGCAGTATCTATATCATGTACTGCAGTATCATAAATTATACCAACATCTTTTATGTGAAGAGGCATTCTATTTCCACGATGAAACTCTAGCATTATTAGTTCACCAAATTTTTTTTCTTTAACATTATTTTTTACCAAATCTACCACTGGATTAAACCTCTCAACATATCCGCAAGTGAGAATCATTTTATTTTTCTCTGCAAGTTTAACAAGTTTTTCACCATCTTCAGATTTGTACGTCATTGGTTTTTCTACAAAAACATGCTTTTTTGCCTCTAACAATTTTACTGCAATTTTCATGTGAGTTGATGTAGGTGTTACTACAAATGCTACATCAAACTCTTCTGAACTTATTAGATCATCTAATGATTCATAATGATTTACAGAATATTTTTCACCATATTCTTTACTTCTTCTAGAATCTGCATCACAAACAGCTGAAAGTACACCTAATTTTGATAAAATTCTAGTATGATGTTTTCCCCATCCACCTGTTCCGATTTGAACAACTTTCATCTAATACACCGCAGTTAACCAATGTGAATAGTTATCATTTTTGTTCATCACTATGTTTGTATATTCTTTCATCATCTTCTTTGTTATTACCCCTGGTTTTCCATTACCCACCTTTTTTGAATCCATTGATATGATGGGAGTGATTTCAGCTGCTGTTCCAGTCAGGAAAATCTCATCAGACATAGATAATTCCATTCTTGGAATATCTCTTTCAACAACATCAATATCCAAATCTCTTGCAATTTTGATTACTGCATCACGAGTAATTCCCTCAAGTGCCGATGACGCTAGTGATGGTGTTGCCAATTGCTCATCTCTTACAATAAAGATATTTTCTCCTGGAGCTTCACTAACGTTTCCATTATGATCAAGCAAAATTGCTTCATCAACACCATTTCGTTTTGCTTCTTGTGTTGCAATAATAGAATTCAAATAGTTTCCACCCATTTTTGCTTGTGTGGGAGTAGACTTGTCTGAAAATTTCCTCCAAGACACAACTCCTGCTGAAATTCCATTTTTGTTAAATAAATCTCCAAAAAGAAATGAAAAAATTCCAACATTTGTTGGAGCCTTTTCGGTTACATGTAGATTTATTCCATAATCTCCTACAAAATAAAATGGTCTGATATAACATGATTTTTTGATCTCATTTTTTTTACATATTCCTATAATTGCATCACTAATGACTTTATCAGAGAAATTAAGTGAAATGTTGTAAAACTGTCCTGATCTCCTAAATCGCTTTACATGCTCATCCAGTCTAAATATGTGAAGATTCTTTCCATTCCAATATGCCCTTATTCCCTCAAAGATTGATGTTCCATAATGAATTGCATGAGTAGTAATTGGAACTTGAGCCTTTTCTGTAAGAACATATTTTCCATCAAACCAAACATATTTTGAAAGTGGAAGTTTCATATGAAAATTTTTACTGGAAGTGTATTAATCTCTATTTATTTTGACCAACCTTCTTTAGGAAATTTCATTCCTGCAACTCTTCTGGTCATGTCTTCAATATTTGCAAATTTCTCAACTGTTTTCCAATCTTCTTCTATAATTTTGGCTACGCTTTCCGGTACATCTTCTTTCCATGTAGATTCTTTTCCAAGTGCAGCATCAAACAATTTTTCTTTAACAGATGCTGCAGAAAGTGATTTTCTTTTTCCTATCTTTGGTTTTAGTCTGTACATTTTTAGCATGTAACCCTCAGCCTTATCACCCGTATATGAAAAAAAATCCCCTTCTACTCCTTGAAGGATCTGTTTTCTTAACTTCCATGATCTTCGTCTCAATAATGGAGGAAGATATTTTTTAAATGGAGCAAAAAATGCATAATCATCAGTAATTTGAATTGAATCTCCAAAAACAGATATCAACATTTTCTTTCTAGTTTCAAAATTAAATGGAAAACTTTTACTGTTAACCTCTTTGTCTTCATCTTTGAAAACTACAGGCATGACTTTGACAATGTTAGCTTCTTTTTTTAGATCTGAAATAATTTCAATATGTGCATTAGTAACTGGATTTAGATGTGCAAGATATAGTGCAGTAATCAATTACATTTCCTAGATAAATCTCATATTTCAATGATTGATTTTTAAAAAATTATTCTTTTAAAAAAATTCTATCCGTATGATTCGTATTTAACTTCAAAACTTCCGTCTTCACGTTTGTCCTGTTGTGTGACAAATCCCCTTGGTTTTAAAAAGTCCATTGCACCGTCTATTGTTCCCTGCCAACCACAAATATAGAATATTGTGTTATCTTTGGTGATTTGCTCACCGATTAATAATTCTAGTTGTGACTTTCCAGCGTCTAAAGGTCTTAGGAATGTTTCAACCCTTCCAATTTGACCTCCCCATGATCTGTTAAACCATTCTTGAGGTCTACTGATTGCTGCTCTATACTTAAAGTTCCACGCGTCCTTGCCTCTAGCAATACTATCATCTTCAAGCGAAGTTAGCAAATCTTTGTAACTTAATTCATCAACATAACTAGCGCCCTGTAAAACTATAATCTCTCGTTTGTCTCCAGTATCATGAAAGTGCTGTGCAAAACTGACAAATGGTGCAAGACCAGTACCTCCTCCTATACAAATAATTCTTCTGTTATCTTTTTCTCCATTTGGAAGTTCTTCATTAATCATTAGTGCTTTACCTGATGGTTTTAACCAAAGAATCTCATCTCCTTCTTTTAGATTAAACAACTGTGTAGTTAATCTACCAGGTAGTGGTTTCCTAACCCATCTAATTACAAGCTCAATGTAATCTTTATTTTCTGGATGAGATGCAATTGAATACGCTCGTCTAACAATCTTTCCGCCCTCTACAGGATTTGGCAATCCTAATGTAATAAATTGACCAGCTTGAAATTCTGGAACTGGAACATCTTTTGGAACTAATCTAATAATTACAAGATCCTCTTTTAGTAATTGAACATATGTGACAGTTGCTTTGTTATCTACCACCATAACGATTCAATCAAGATAATTATGGTTAAATATCTTTTGTGTTAATTTTATACTAGATTTCACTTAGACCGCTAAACGTTAATAACCAATTTGAAAAATGTAATTCGATCAGAATTCTGATTATTGGGCCGGTCGTCTAGTCCGGTAGGATAGGTGCATGGCATGCATCGGATCGAGGGTTCAAATCCCTTCCGGTCCACTATATTTTTTCAATTCAGAAAACAATTTTTCTATTTCAGGATCTTCTTCTTTAATAATTTCCATTATTTTTTTTTCTGAAATTGTGATATTTAGATCAATAACTGCCTGAATAGCACTTTTTCTTACTTCTAAATTACAATCTAGCAAAGACTCAAGAAAAATTTCTTTAGCTTCTTGAGCTTTAAGATATCCCAGTGCCCCAATCGCACATGATCTGACCATAGAACGTTCATCTTTTGCAAGTTTTATAATTTCTGGAATTGCAGTTATTTCATTTCTATTTGCTAATACTAATGATACAAAACCTCTGATATTTTTACTTGCAGAATTCAAACCTTTAATTAAGAAATTTGAAATTTTATTTTCGTTTAATACAAGCGAACTAAATGCTTCTCCTCTAACTTGAATATCATCATCATCTAATTTTAAAATTATTTTTTCTAAAATTTCTGGATTATTTGTATCATCCAAAGTTTCTAAAATTTTAATTTTTTCTTCACAACTTCCTAATTCTAAAACTTTCAAAATATTTTCCAAGTTCTGAATAAATCACTCTTTTCTGGTTAATAATAGTTCAAATTTTTCAAAAAATTCTGATAGATCGAAAAAAATTCTTTTAGATTTAAATTATCCTTAAATGGTTGAATGCCATGTCAACAGAAAACTCACAGTCTTCTACACCTAAAGAGACTACAGAAAACACACAGTCTTCTACACCTAAAGAGACTACAGAAAACACACAGTCTTCTACACCTAAAGAGACTA
>Ga0208570_1000474_pt1 | contig 14612 bp, 13 predicted proteins | sample DeeseametaMP1202_FD_184192 | JGI IMG/M metagenome (GOLD analysis project Ga0208570, IMG submission 184192) | Marine microbial communities from the Deep Indian Ocean - MP1202 (SPAdes) | ecosystem: Environmental > Aquatic > Marine > Oceanic | place: South Indian Ocean | collected 2011-03-08
CCTGTCCTAGTTCTGCCAGAATACGCATATAGCCTTCCAAGCCCGCCAGTTCGACACTGATCTTTTGTTTCATAGCCATCGTGACTTCGTCATAGAACGCCAGAACATTACCTGATCCGTTATTGCGGGATTCAACGTTTCTCGCCATCGCCCAGACGCGCCCCGGAATACTGTCGATACACCACTCTTCGGTGCGCGGCAGCTGGTAATCCGCATTCAGATTAAAAGTGTAGCTAAAGCATTCGCCCGGTGTGTTATCCAGTGTCACAACATTGCGTTGGTAATTTTCCTCCAATGTCGGCACATCATTCACGATCGCGAAGCCATTGATTGTTACACCAATATCGGCAAGGCGCTGACGCATTACATTTGTTGTCATCTGGTCATCCGGTGTACCGTCGCCAAAGATATCCAGAACGCGGCCTTCAACGGGCATCCATGGTGAGTTAGAGAACATCTCTTCACTCAGCTGCATACCTGTCCAGATACGTGTAGATCCGCTTTCAAGGCGTGGCATAGCCAGAATTTCCTGCACCAGCATATCGAGCCTGTCAGGTGTGTCCGATAGGCGCACATCTTCACCGTACTGCCCTGTGTAACCCATGTTGTAATGCGGATAATCGTTCAGATCTTCAGCACGCAGATCAACCCAGCCCATACGAAGTCTGGCCGTTGTACCGAAATCGATAACAAATACCGAGACCGAGCCACGGTATTTGATGGCGCTGCGCACGAGCCTAGAATTCAAGGCATGGGCAGTCGCTCTTAGTTGTAAGGCATATTCTTCGTCAGACATGGATGCACTTGTATCCATGGCCAGACCTAATTGCATTGTGACGGGTTCTGTACTTTCAGACGCTAAAGTCGGGTGCGCATAATCCCTAGTCGCGTTAAACGTACTAGTGGGTTGCGTGTCCTGTGCGATTGAAGGTGCCGGTGCAAAAGCCATAGCCGTAGCCACAGCGCTCGCGAAAGCCCATCGCAAAAATCCTCTCCTGTTTTTCATTTTTTTCTTTTTATTATTATTTTTATTTATTTAATAGCTGAGCCTGTCACAGAAAAAATGACGGGTCAATACGATTCGGATCGTAAATTTCAAAAAACTAGCGGAATACGAAAGAAATTGGCTGTACCGATACGCTGCCGCCTGTTGAAAACGCGCCGTAATCTGTGAAGCTTTGTGATGGCAGTCTCTCATTCAACTGAATGCCGGCAACTTCCCAGACAAGCTTCTCACGCAGTGCAAGCTCGAATTGATCCTGAAAATACTGATAGGCTTCAGCGGTGTTTTCACCTGCGGACAGCTCATTGCGCGCAACAACCCAAACACGACCCGGGAAGGCTGATGTCTGTTCGTCTGCACGCGTGATCAAATTATCCTCGTACCACGTATCCAGCTCTTGGTCTTCATTGATAATAGCTAAGCCGTTAATCGTAACATTCATCTCGGCAAGCGTTTGTTTTGCGCGCACCATGCTGCGCCCACCGTTGTTTTCACCATCACCTGATAAATCTATGACATCGCGGGAATAGCTCTCCCACGGGGCATTTTCAAACATCTGCGCGGAAATAATCAAAGACTCACCGATATGCGTTGCGCCGTTATTGTATGTTTGACGGCTTGCCGCAAGAAATCTGACATTCTCCGCGAACAGCTCAAGACGTTCGTCGAGATTAGGATCATCACGGCGAAAATCGACCCAAGGTATACGCATACGACCGCTTGAATCGAACACAACAACGCCTATAGCAATTGATTCAATTGGCCCTGTATCTCTGTCCTCACCAACGCCGAACCAAGAATTCTTTACAGTGTCGGAAGTCAGCGCATTAGCAACGCCATTAATCTGCACGCTATATTCGCTGGAACTCATAGAAGAACTGGCATCAAGAACAAGGAGCAACCTGACCTGTACAGGAGCCATACTGTACGGTGTCAACGGGCCTTCATTATAATAGTAATCGGCTGCTGTTTGCGGGGCAATTGTGCTGGGATACTGGAACGCATCACCTGTACTTACATCGCCTGCAGAAGCGCCCGCAACCGTCGTGAACGCCGCAGCCAAAGATGATATCGCCCATTTACGAAGCTTACCCATAGTTATTACCCTGTTCTGTTTTTTATTTTTTGTAATATAAGCAATCGACCATAAAAATAACTGAAATGCAAATGATTATGGTATGGATTTATGACATTTTTAAATCCCCTGAATATCTCCCTGATAAAGGCTATGATTTCTGTGGGTTTTCAGCTATGTAGGATAGATCATGAGCAAAGATAAAAAATCAGTTTATAAGCCTAAAGCGATCAGCGGTTATCCTGAGTGGTTACCGGAGGAAAGATTTGTCGAACAGCAATGGTTTGACCATATTCGTAAGGTATTCGAATCGTATGGTTTCTGTTCTATCGAGACCCCGTCCGTAGAAGAACTCGATGTGCTGCGTGCCAAGGGCGAAGTCGATAAGGAAATTTATGTGCTGGAGCGCCTGCACAAAGAGGACGATGACGATAGCGAAGCCCGCTTGGCACTTCACTTTGACCAGACTGTTCCGCTGGCGCGCTATGTGGCGCAGCACTTCAATGATCTGGTGTTTCCGTTCAAACGTTATCAAATGCAGCGTGTATGGCGCGGCGAACGTCCACAAGCAGGACGTTTCCGTGAATTTTACCAGTGCGATATTGACGTTATCAACGTAGATGCCCTGCCCTTGCACTTTGATGCCGAAATGCCGGCGATTATCTGGGAAACGCTCTCAGCCTTGCCGGGAATGGCTGGCGAGAAAATCCAGCTGCGTATCAGTAACAGAAAAATTTTGCTCGGCTTGCTAGATGCACTCGGTATTTCTGATGAACAGAAAATCGATGTTACGCGCACGATCGACAAAATTGAAAAGATTGGGGAAGACGCTGTTAAAAAACTACTTCAAGAAACTGGCGTAAGCGACTCTGATATTGATGAAATCCTAAAGCTTGCAACGAACAAAGATTTGTCATCTGTCGAAGCAAAAGGCGAGATGATGGCTGAGGGACTTTCAGAATTGCAATATGTAATGGACTACCTGAAAGACCTGCCAGAAGGCGCAGCTGTGGCGGACCTGTCTATCGTGCGTGGCCTGGATTATTACACAGGCACTGTTTACGAGACTGTATTTGTCGAAGATCCAGGGTATGGCTCGATCTGTTCAGGTGGCCGTTATGATGATCTGGCAGGCAGTTACATTAACAAGGCGCTGCCGGGCGTTGGCATTTCTATTGGCTTCTCTCGCCTGTTTGATCGCCTGCGTCAGCAAGGCAAGTTCGATACCAGCCGCAAGAGCCCTGCCGATATTCTGATGACACTCCCTAAAGAGGAAGACGCGGAGGAAGCGCGCAAGATTGCCCGTATACTTAGACAGCGTGGCTTTAATGTAGAGATGTTCCACCGTGCCCAGAAAATCCAGAAGCAGTTCACGTATGCCGAGAAAAAAGGCATTCCATATGTATGGCTGCCTGACCTGGGTGAAGTTAAATCTCTAGCAGACCGTGAACAAGTCAAGGCTGACCCGCAAAACTGGACACCAACAAAGGATACACAAAATGCAAAAGTGGCTTAGCGTCCTATGCGCGACATTTCTGATGATCTCCCCTGCTATGGCGGAAGATTACAAATACCAACCTGAGGGCTGTGACTTTATGATTTCACTGCCATCAGAGCCTGTTGATACACAGCGCTGCCACCCACAAATTCCGGATCGCTGTGAGATCATGCAGAGCTACACCAAGGTGTATGATCTGGATGCCACGATCAACTTTTACCTAAGCTGTCGCCCTGTATCCGAGAATATTCTTCAAGAATATAACAGAGACATGATGTCAGCGACATTAATGGCACAGCCGGGCATTGCTGAATTAGAGACCTATAACACTTCTTACAAAGAACATGACGATTATGTTGTCGGCGGCATTATGGGCGCAGGTCCTACGCCGAACGGTCAAAATGTTCAAATCTATTCTGCTAGTCTCTGGGTTGGCGAAAACTCTGTTATGACCGTGCGTGCCCAGCTGATTGGCGCTGAACACGAAGAAGCGGACGAGCAATTTGCGACAATTTTGCGTAGTATCAGCCACTCAAGCGGAGAAACATCCACAGATGGCGCAGAAACTTCTGACGACGCCACATCGGAAGAAGATACTGATTCTAAAGAAGTATCTGACGACAACGATGACAGCGAAGAGTTAGAATCTGACTCTGCAGAATAATTTTAACATATTTTATTTCCGTATTCTTTGACAGCGGGTAATTTTTCTACTAGTGTGCTTCGCGGAGGCTACTGGGAGACTTCCGGCTAAGGGCACCTGCATATGCGGTGCCTTTAGCTATATAAAGCTTCTAAATATCTATAATAATGTTGCGCGTTTATACGCAGTCACAAAAAAAGCGCCCTCTTTCGAAGGCGCTTTGCTTATTTTTAAACTTATAAACCTTAGTTCAACAGACGCGGACCTTTTGGACCTGGCTGCTCTTGTGGCTGTTCCAAACTTGGGCCCTGATTTTTCAAAAGTGATGGCGGTGCTGCGATCGGGCTGACTGGCTTACCGTTTTGCTCAACGTGGCCAACAACGAACAACATCTTGTCACCCATAGTGGCATCACCTTCAAAGGAGAACACAACCGGCTCACCTTTTGTTGTCAGACGAGTTACGTTTGCACTCATGTTGAAATCATCGGACATACCTTCGCCTTTCACGTAGGCACCTACATAGAATTCAAACGGCAGGTCATCTGTCTGGAAATCCAGATTATCATCAACCATAAATGGTACAATCGCCACTTGCCATTCTGTCTCACCAGCTTCAGGCGGCACAGCTACTGCGCGCAGCATTGGTGTACCCGGCGGGAATGGCATCGGATTATTGAATTGCATTTCCACCGCAATCTGCTGTTGCTTTGCGGCCAAATCTCTTAAATCATTTTGGAACACATTCATCGCGGCCTGAACAGATTCAACGATTGTGTCGTCCTGCGACTCAACCTTCCAACGTTCCATGAAATCTTGCAGAACAGTACCTTTAAAGTGGCTTTCCGCCATTTCTACTGTCTGAATGTAGTAGATCAATGCCGCCTTTACATCGTCAGAAATGTCTTCCGGCAACTCATCCCACTCTTGTGCGACTTTAACCATATCTTCGACCTTACCGCTTACGACGGCTTGTTCGGCTACGATCTGCTTTTGCAAATCCTCCATACGCTCTTGTACTTTGTGGATTTGCACTGCGGCATCTTCCACCATTTCTGATAGATTGTCTTTTAATTCTTCTACTGCGGATTGTAGTGATGGTGACATCTTAGTCATCGAGGCTCCCTTTCTTTATGTTTATAATTGGGCTCAGCATAAAGGCTTCGCGCAATCATGGTCAAGGGGGTATCGGGCAGATATTATATAAAATTAAAGTAGCAAGCTTTCAGCCTTTATCCGCTCTACCATTGAGAAGAAACCGTTACGCCGGCTTGGGCTTAAATGAGCACTTAAACCAAGGCTTTCGAACCAGTCATCGATCTTCACCGCTTCGATATCGGATTTTGACTTATTATTATATGCCACCATTAATATAGCGATCAGACCGCGCACGATCATAGCATCGCTATCCGCCACAAATGTCAGGCGCTTGGTACCATCATCAGATGTTTCGATTTTCGTTACCAGCCATACACGTGACGTGCAGCCACGTACGATTTTATCATCTGTCTTCAAATCATCACTTATGGGTGGCAAATTCTGGCCCATATCGATAAGATAACGGTAACGCTCTTCCCAATCATCGAAGAGAGAAAAATTCTCGGTCAGTTCTTCCAGAGTTTCTACAGACATAAAAATCGCACGCTCCAGCCCTTTTTCAGGCAAAAAATCTTGGTGTTTGTGGAGAATAACACTATTTCAATACTAAAGGGGCTTGCAAGTCTTTATGCAGCAAGGCTACATTGGAAAGACGATTCATATTTCTAGACATACACAAAGGGTATTTCCACTATGTCAAAATCCGACAGCGACAGCAAAAACACTCTCTACTGTTCCTTCTGTGGGAAGAGCCAACACGAGGTCCGCAAACTGATTGCCGGTCCGAACGTGTTTATCTGTAATGAGTGTGTCGAACTTTGCATGGACATCATTCGCGAAGAAGACAAGACATCTATCGTCCGTTCAGGCGAAGGCGTTCCTGCTCCTAGCGAAATCATGTCTGTTCTTGATGACTACGTTATTGGTCAGAAGCGTGCGAAGCGCGTCTTGTCTGTTGCGGTTCACAACCACTACAAGCGTATGGAACACGCCCAAGGTAACGGCGGCGATATCGAGCTTGCCAAATCCAACATCCTGCTCTGTGGTCCTACAGGTTGTGGTAAAACACTTCTGGCGCAGACATTGGCACGAATTCTCGACGTTCCGTTCACTATGGCGGACGCGACAACATTGACAGAAGCCGGTTATGTTGGTGAAGACGTTGAAAACATCGTTCTAAAACTGCTGCAAGGTGCTGATTACAACGTAGAACGCGCACAGCGCGGTATCGTTTACATCGATGAGATTGACAAGATCAGCCGTAAGTCAGACAACCCATCCATCACGCGTGACGTGTCTGGTGAGGGTGTTCAGCAAGCATTGCTGAAACTAATGGAAGGCACAGTTGCTGCGGTTCCTCCTCAAGGTGGCCGTAAGCACCCACAACAAGAATTCCTGCAAGTTGATACAGCGAACATTCTGTTCATTTGTGGTGGTGCTTTTGCGGGTCTGGATAAAATCATTGCCGATCGCGGTCGCGGTACAACAATAGGTTTTGGCGCCGATGTTAAAGACATTGACGAGCGTAAGACTGGCGAACTGTTAAGAGAAGTCGAGCCGGAAGATCTGCAGCGCTACGGTCTTATTCCTGAATTTATTGGTCGTCTGCCGATCATCGCTACTCTGGAAGAGCTGGACGAGGATGCTTTGATCCAGATCCTGACAGAACCAAAGAACGCGCTGACAAAACAGTACGCACAGCTATTCAGCATGGAGAATGTTGATCTGCGCTTTACAGACGGTGCTTTGAAGGCGATTGCCAAGAAAGCTATCGAGCGTAAGACTGGTGCTCGCGGACTACGCTCAATCCTTGAGAACCTTCTGCTGGATACAATGTACGAACTACCTGACATTGAAAATCTGGAAGAGGTTGTTGTTGAAGAGACAACTGTCGAAAACAACAAAGATCCGAAATTTGTCTACGCCGATAAAGACAGCAAGAAAAAGAAATCCAAGTCCAAAAAAGAGGATAAGGAAGACGAAGCAGCTTCTGCTTAATTCTTGATCTGTTAACCCTGCGTTATAGTTATATTATTAAGATATCATATAGCTCAATTTGGGGCATACATTTGTGTACTTAATTCACGAGGGGAAACATGGCTACTCACGCAAAGATCAAACCTGAAGCTAACAAGAAATACCGCCTTATCACACGTAGTGATATGGACGGACTTGTCTGTGCGGTCATTCTCAAGGAACTTGATCTTATTGATGACATTAAATTCGTCCATCCAAAGGATATGCAGGACGGGGTTATCGAGGTAACCGAGAATGATATCACGACCAACCTGCCCTATGTTGACGGTGTTTATTTGTGTTTTGACCACCACGCCAGTGAAGCAGAACGTAACGAAGCGCATGATAATCATGTGATAGATGCTTCCGCCCCTTCAGCGGCACGCGTTGTTTATGATTATTTTGACGGTGCCGCCAACGCGCAGCTTTCAAATGTATCTGCCGATATGATGGCTGCCGTTGATAAGGCCGACTCTGCCGCCTTTTCCAAAGAAGACATTCTGACCCCTAAAGGCTGGGAACTTCTTAGCTTCATTATGGATGCCCGTACGGGTTTGGGCCGCTTCCGTGACTTTAACATCTCTAACTATGATTTGATGATGAAGCTGATCGATGCGATCCGCGAAACCAATACGATTGACGAAGTGCTGGCAATGCCTGACGTAAAAGAACGTGTTGATCTGTATTTTGACCATGAAGAAAAGTGCAAAGAACAAATTCAGCGCTGCTCTACGCTGCATGATAATTTGGTCGTACTGGATTTGCGCCGCGAAGATACGATTTGGGCAGGCAACCGTTTTATTATTTATGCGCTGTATCCGCAGACTAATATCTCCATGCATATCCTATGGGGTAAGAACAAGCAAAACACAGTGTTTGCTGTTGGTAAATCCATCCTGAACCGCACCAGCAAGACCAATGTCGGTCAATTGATGCTGAAGCATGGCGGCGGCGGCCACGATGCGGCCGGTACCTGTCAGGTTGATAACCTGAGTGCTGATGAAGCCCTGAATGATTTGATCAGGACCATTACCTCCGATGGATAATCATTACAAAAACTTAATGAAGAGCCGGTTCACTTTGATCCGGCTTTTTTTATACAATGGTAGATAGAGTTTAGTTTTTAGAAGGATCGTATTGTGAGCAAACCTATCATTGTTTGGTTTCGTCAAGACCTGAGACGCGAAGATAACCCTGCTCTGCACGCCGCTTACGAGCAAGGCGTGCCTGTCATACCCGTGTATATTCTGGATGACGTGAATTCAGGCGATTATAAAATGGGCGGTGCCAGTCGCTGGTGGCTGCATCAAAGCCTGAACAAGCTGAATGACAGCCTATCAGGTCATCTGTCAGTCTTTGCAGGCGATGCCGCTGATATCATACCCAAGATTGCCAAATCCACAGGCGCGCAAGCCGTGTACTGGAATCGCTGCTACGAGCCATGGCGCACAGAACGCGATAAGACCATCAAACAAACCCTGAAAGATGACGGCTTCGATGTTAAAAGCTTTAACGGCTCGCTTCTCTGGGAGCCGTGGGACACGCACAAAGATGATGATACACCTTACAAAGTTTTCACACCGTTTTATAAAAAGGGCTGCCTTGCCAATAATGGTGAGCCGCCCCATCCCGTCGGCGCGCCAGAGCGTCTGACCTATGGCGATGCACCCAAGGATGTCGTCAGCATTGATGATCTAGGCTTAATGCCCTCAATAAAATGGTATGACACCATGGATAAGGAATGGACGCCGGGTGAAGACGGCGCCATGCAGCGCTTGGAAGATTTTCTAGACCAAGGCTTGCGCGGCTATAAAGAGGGTCGCAACTTCCCTGACAAGCTAAACGTGTCCCGCCTATCACCGCATTTACATTACGGCGAGATTTCACCGCGCACAGTTTGGCACAAAGCACGTCAGGTTATGATTGCCGAACACGCAGAGACAGACGGCGAAACATTCTGTAGCGAGCTGGGATGGCGCGAATTTTCAAACAATCTGCTCTACCATTTCCCGACACTTCCCGAAGAGCCGTTACAGGAGAAATTCAACAACTTCGAATGGCATAAAAACGATGAGGCGCTGGAACGCTGGCAACAAGGCATGACGGGTTACCCGATTGTGGATGCAGGCATGCGTGAGCTATGGGCGACAGGCTACATGCATAACCGTGTGCGCATGATTGTTGGCTCGTTCTTGGTTAAAGACTTGCTGCTACATTGGAAACATGGCGAGCGTTGGTTCTGGGATACACTTGTCGATGCTGATCTTGCCAATAACAGTGCAAGCTGGCAATGGATTGCAGGCTGCGGCGCCGATGCCGCGCCTTATTTCCGCATATTCAACCCAGTATCACAGGGGCAAAAATTTGATCCTGAAGGGAATTATGTACGACGCTGGGTTCCAGAGATCGCGTCCCTGCCCGACAAACACCTTCACGCACCTTGGGAAACTGATCATGACTGTGACTATCCTGACCCGATTGTCGATCACAAACAGGCACGAGAAGAGGCGCTGGCCCTTTTCAAAGCTATTTCAGGGTAAACCTAGTTAGGTCTAAGGCCCTTTGATTTAGCAGCTAAATCAAAGTAGTCATAGCCATGTATACGCTTTACTTGCGCCGTAAGCTTTGATCTGACCAATTCTATGTTTGCGTCAGCTTCTTTATAGCCCGTGCGCGATGACATATTCAGCATGTCGAATGCGTTCATGCCATGTTTATCACGATGTAAAGGGTCACTTCTTTCATCGCGCATATAAATATCAATCGCTTTAGGACAAGGGTTATAACATGCGCCAATCAGGCCTGTTGTGTAAAGCGTATCAGGCCCGCCTAAGACAATAATATCATCACCTTCTTCGTCACTCTCTTCCAGTTCCGGCCACTCCATAAAAGTGCTTAACAAGCCTTCATCTGCATCACTGTCTGTAGTTTCAGAGCTCGGCACCTCTCCTTTAACAACATCAGCGAAAACTTCATTAATCTTCTCGCTCGCTTGCTTGGAAATACCGACACTAAACTTAGGCTCCGATGCCATGGCCTCTAAATTAGGATTGCAGCCACGCTTCAATAAATGCTCCAAAGTGATACCTTGATCCCCCCAGAATCCCGCATTAGCGTCGCCATTAGCGTAGGCTAGTAAAGTCATACCATTTAATTCGACGTCTACATCCAGACCTAGCTCGTCTATTAGATAGTCAAAGGTCGCAAGCGCATTTTCACGATCTTCGCCATCAAGCCTTCTGGCCTCTGCAATCGCATCAGGGTTAGCATCTGGTGAAAAATGGTGGATACGCGTCGGTTTAGGGATAGCTGAAAATAAAAGCTGGTTGATGTCCTCGCGACTTGAAGACAAGGACAAGCTGTGCTTTTTGATAAAATGATCCACGCCTTCCCAAAAATATGATTCAACCGCAACATCAAAAACTGTCACACCCGAAAATGGCCTTTTGTTCATATGATCCCATTTCAGCACAGTCATATCGGCGCCGCTTTCGATCAGTAGATCAATTACATCTAGTCTGTGTGTGGAAATGGCAGCACCAAGCCCGCTTGTCTGAGCGCCTAAATACTTAGCTTCAGTCGCAATTTGATTGATATCTTCGCCCGCAGCTAATCTCGATTTAATTTCTGCCATATTGCCAGTGGCACAAGCGTAAACGAAGGGATTGCTCTCAAACCATTCAGCAGGAATTGTCATACTATGCCTTTCATCTAAAAAACGGCGTTATAGCAACCCTCCTCAGATTATGCAAACTTATGTGATAGCGATTTTCCTGCCGCTCTAACTATGCTATTTCTTAGGGATGGATACTAAGGTAATTAAGCCCCCTGCGCTTAAAAAGGGAGATATGATCGGCGTGATGGCAACATCGTGCTGGATTGAAGAACAGGATCTGCTGAAAGCCAAGGCGGCGATCGAGGCCAAGGGCTATAAGGTCAAAATCCATCCGCAATCTTTGGAGCGCGAACATCAATCGGCTGGCTCTGGCAAAAGCAAGGCTGCGGCCTTTCATGATCTGCTGCGTGATGATGAAGTTAAGGCAATTATCTCTGCGCGCGGCGGCAACCGTTCTCATACAATGATGGAATATCTGGATTTCAAACTGATAGCGCAAAAGCCGAAAATCCTGATGGGCTACAGCGATGTGAGCTTATTGCTCAACGCGATCTTTAATGAAGTTGGTTTAGCCACCTTCCACGGCCCTCTATTCCGTGAGCTACCTAATCGCAAAGAATTCGATCAGGTTATGGATGTTCTGGCTGGCGGAACGCCGACACTGGACTTCAAACAAGCTACTGCGCTTCGTGAAGGCATGGCAGAAGGCCAATTGATCGGCGGCAATCTTAGCTTGCTGCAATCCATGTCAGGCACACCCTATCAACCAGATACAAACGGCGCGCTACTGTTTATTGAAGATATCGGAGACCACATCAGCCGTTATGACCGTATGTTTGCGCATCTTAAAAATGCGGGTTGGCTTGATGGGATCGCAGGTCTGATTGTCGGTGATTTTTCCGACACCAAGGATGACGAAGACCGCGCCTTTGGTTATAGCCTGCGCGATATTATCGAAGAACACACAAAGGGGCTGGATATCCCGATTATAATGGATGCGCCATTCGGCCATGGGGATGATCTGCCCTGTATGCCTGTTGGCGGCAAGGCGAAGCTTGTCTCCGAGAGCGGCAAGTCGACTCTTGAATTGACCGCGCCTGCCGTATCAGTATAATCTCGCCCGTCTGATTAAATTACGGAGTTCACTATGACTTTTGTCGTTACCGATGTTTGCATTCGCTGTAAGTACACAGATTGTGTCGAGGTCTGCCCAGTAGACTGTTTCTACGAAGGCGAGAACATGCTGGTTATTCACCCTGACGAATGTATCGACTGCGGTGTATGTGAACCTGAATGTCCGATCGAGGCTATTATTCCTGACTCAGACGAACGCGCCGACAAGTTTCTGGAGATGAATAGAGACTTTTCAGAGAAATGGCCGAACCTTACCCGCAAGAAAGATCCGCTGCCTGAAGCCGAAGAATATAAGGATAAAGCGGATAAATACCCTTCTGAATTCAGCGAAGCCCCTGGCGAAGGTGACTAACGATTTACATTAAGACAAAAAGATAAGTACTTGTTTTTAAACAAAACACACTTTTTGTCATTTTGGTAAATATGTAAAAAAGTCAAAATAAAAGTTGAAATTTTACACTTTTTTAAGTATATTGTTCCGATCGCATTGATACCAGCGCGTTAGGACATGGGGTAAGTCCACCCGAGCAACCACCCTCTCGAAGGGATAATGCTTATGTGTGTGGAGATTATGAAGCGGGGCTGGCATTCACCGGGAGCGATAAGGTTTCACTTAAAAAACCTTTGTGAATGTAAATACTAGAAAAAGTAAGGTGAACACATATGACAAATGATAATGTAATCGACTTCTCAACAGGTGACTATGTTGTATATCCGGCGCACGGCGTTGGTCAGATTGACGGCATTGAGACACAAACAATCTCAGGCATGGAAATCAAACTGTACAACATCTCATTCGAAAAAGACCGTATGCGTCTGAAAGTGCCTGTAATGAAAGCCGGTAACGCAGGTCTGCGCAAACTTTGCACAGAAGATCGCCTGAAAGACGCGATTAAAACATTGAAAGGCAAAGCTAAAATCCGACGCACAATGTGGAGCCGCCGCGCACAAGAATATGAAATGAAAATCAATTCAGGCGACCCAGTAGCGATCGCTGAAGTGCTGCGCGACCTTAAGCGTGATAACGAAGAGAGCGAACAGTCATACAGCGAACGTCAGATTTACCAATCTGCACTCGAGCGTCTGGCACGTGAAGTTGCTGCGATCGAAAAGATCTCTGAAACAAAAGCAACAGAGCAACTGGAAGACATTCTGGGCACAATCAAAGCTGCTGCTTAATCTGCTTTCAAAAGCGTAACAGTTTCTAAAACCCTCCCTTTGCGGAGGGTTTTTTTATCCCCAATTGTGGATAATATTTGTAATGGCCTGATTCTATTGTACAATAGTAATGATTCTGGGAAGTTGTTCTGACTACTCTATCATTCGTCTCTATTGTTCACCTTTTTCCAAAGACATACACGTGTGTAGCACTGCTATAGATTGTCGATTTACCACTTTAGGAAACCCACAGCGCATTTGGGCTGTGTCGGCGATTCACGCAGAGGCAGACAGATTAGTCCAGCTCCACGACGCTTTATACGAAGTCCTGCGTCCCGGTGACCGCATTGTTTATCACGGCAATTATCTGGGCTATGGCGAGAAACCGCGCGAGACTATCGACGAAATCCTGACATTCCGCCGCCTAGTTCTATCTATTCCAGGTATGAAGGCCGAAGACATTGTTTATCTGCGCGGTGGTCAGGAAGAGATGTGGCAGAAGCTGCTACAAATCCAGTTTGCCCCTAACCCGTCTGATGTTCTGCTCTGGATGATGAGCAAGGGCCTGTCGACGACAATGAAATCTTATGGCGCTAGCCCGCATCAGGGCATTATTGCCGCACAAGAAGGTGTTATGTCCCTGACACGCTGGACCAACCGTCTTCGCGAGGCTATCAAGAAGACACCGGGACACGAGATTTTTTCGACGCAGCTGAAACGCGCCGCTTTTACGGACAAAAAATCCGCCTACCCTATGCTGTTTGTCAATGCAGGCCTTAACCCTGCGCGTGATCTGGAAGAGCAAGGCGATAATTTCTGGTGGAGCAAGGATGATTTTAACAGCATCCACCTGCCCTATGACCCGTTCCAGAAAGTTGTGCGTGGTTTTGACCCGATGCATAGAGGCATGAATTTAAACTGCGTGACCGCTACGATTGACGGCGGCTGCGGCTTCGGTGGTGCCCTTGTTTGTGCCGGATTTAATCAGGACGGCAATATTTTCGAAGTTCTGGAAGCGTAAGCACCCTATCCCCTTGATATAAAATAATTTTATTATTTTTTCGCATTTGCGAAAGGGAAAGTGATCCGCGCCCGTATAAATTACGTACATAGAGTGTAACTAAAAACGGAACTGTCCGAATAACAGTACGTTGGCCTTAATGAAGATATCACAAGAATGTCTCATTACGGTCACAAAGGGGCTCTAATAGAGAGTAACAATTTTTATAGGTCAAAAGAGGTATATTATGGCGCATATCGATGATACAGGCACACAAAAAGCTAATCTGAATTATATCCAGTCCGCGATGGACGCGCCGATGCTCGAGAAGGAGCACGAGTTTGATTTAGCGCGCCGCTGGCGAGACAATCA
>Ga0208570_1000479_pt1 | contig 14578 bp, 17 predicted proteins | sample DeeseametaMP1202_FD_184192 | JGI IMG/M metagenome (GOLD analysis project Ga0208570, IMG submission 184192) | Marine microbial communities from the Deep Indian Ocean - MP1202 (SPAdes) | ecosystem: Environmental > Aquatic > Marine > Oceanic | place: South Indian Ocean | collected 2011-03-08
TCAACTAGAACAGCCTGAGGAGGACATACAGATACGCATGCCATACACCAAATACAATCATGTTCTCTGATTGGATCTGCTTTGTCTGAGAAATCCTTTCGCTCCTCTTTTACATCACTACCTGTTCCCTCAAAGGTCTCATGAATTGCATCAATTGCAGGAATATTTTTTTCGGTTCTATACCACTGAAATACCTGTACTGGACATGCCTCAATGCACGCACCATCGCCTATACAAGAATCCCAATCAATTGCAACCATAGTACCGCTAACACCTAGTGGTACCATCTCTTCTCCATTTGCTTTGTAAGCAGCTAACGTCTTATCATCCTTTGATGCTTCAACTAGTCCTTGTGATGGCCAAACAAAATGAAAATGCTCACCATCTGAATGCTTTATCTTGCCGATTGGTTCTTTGTCAATACAAAAGTCTTCTAATATTGGCATACTATAATTTTAATTTAGTTTTTATATAAGTATTGGCAAAATTTGTTCAGACTAATTTTAGATCGCATTAAAAATTAGAAAAAGAAAAAAATTCTTAAATCGTTTGTATTTTCAAAGTCGTCTATTTTGATAGAGTTCTAGCTGCGTTCTCATGGGCTTCTAGATTTGACTGATCAACTAGAACAGCCTGAGGAGGACATACAGATACGCATGCCATACACCAAATACAATCATGTTCTCTGATTGCATCTGCCTTGTCAGTCAGATCTTTTCGTTCGTCTTTGACATCACTACCTGTTCCCTCAAAAGTTGAATTAATTGCATCAATTGCAGGAATATCTTTCTCGGTTCTATACCACTGGAATACCTGTACTGGACATGCCTCAATGCACGCACCATCTGCAATACAAGAGTCCCAGTCAACTGCAACCATTGTACCACTAACACCCAGTGGAACTTGTTCTTCTTTTCGTGTTGCATATGCTGCTACAACATCTGCATCAGCTAACGCTTCAGCTTTTGATCCATCAGCGTTTGTTGTTTTACCTGGACCCCACATAATATGGAAGTTACCATCCGAGAGTGAAATCTTTCCTATTGGTTTTAGGCCTTCAGGGAAATTTTCTGCTATTGGCATGAGCGGATTTCAATTTAGATGTAATTTAAAGCTAGATAGGAATCAAAAAGGGTTATCAATCAGGGATCAATTACGAATAAAAATTTCCTTACGTTCATAACGATCTATGATCAATTTTGGAAAGATGGATATTTTTAAATTTGATGTTTATCGGGGGCCAAATCTTGGAGTCTACATTAGTGTTAATGACAGTATAGTAATGGTTCCAATGGGTTATGCCAAATCAAAAGCAGAAAAGCTTGCAAAATATCTTGATGTAGATATTCTTTACACATCAATTGCAAATACCAGACTAATTGGAATATTATCGGTAATGAACAACAAAGGAATCTTACTTCCTAAAACTGCATATCAAAATGAGTATGATTTATTGAAAAAAGAGACCAATCTTGAAGTTGGTGTATTAGATTCAAAATTCACTGCACTTGGAAATGTAATCTGTGCAAATGATAAGGGAGCAATTGTGTCACCTTGGTTGTCAAAGAATGATTGCCAAACCATTAAGGATGTTCTTGGAGTTGATGTAATTCAGAAAAGAATTGCAGGATTCAATCAGACAGGAGTAGTTCTTATCGCAAACAATACTGGCGCTGCAATCCATCCAGAAGCTGACGAAGAAGACATGAAGACTTTTGCAAATTTACTAGGTGTGAAAGTAGAGCAGAGTTCAATTAATAATGGCACTCCATATGTCTCGTCTGGAATTCTTGCAAACAATCATGCACTAGTTGTTGGATCATTAACTACTGGTCCTGAGATTATGATGTTGACTAGGGCTTTTCTAAATTAAGAATAGAGTTTGGATCTTCGGTAAGTTTTTCCAAAGATACTTCTACTTCTTTTCCATCAATCATATCACGTAGAACAACATTTCCCTCTTCTAGTTCTTTTGGTCCTACAATAATTGAGAATCGTGCGTTTGTTGCTATCTCCATCTGTTTCTTTAGGTTACGTCCTGCCAAGTCCATGTCAGTGGGAATGTTAGCTAGACGTAGTAATGATGTAATGGAATGTGCAACTTTTTGCATCTCATCATCGGTGTATAGTACAGCAACTCTGTTCTGTTTTAATTCTGGAATGATTCCTTGCTCTTGCATTGTTAGAATGATTCTCTCAACTCCACCAGCAACTCCTGTAGCTCCAATGTCTTCTCTTCCAAATGCTTTAGTTAGGGAATCATATCGTCCACCACCAGCAAGAGCCCCCAACGTAGAGTTTTTGTCAAATACTTCAAAGACAATACCTGAATAGTAATCTAATCCCCTAACTATTCCAAAATTAATTCTGACATTTGATACGCCTCTATTCTCTAGAGAGTCAATCAATAATTTTATCTCATCCCAAGACTCTAGTTGCGATACATCAAATGCTTTTTCAACTTCTGTAATACTTCCTTTGATTTGGGAGAACTCTAGAATTTTTTCTAGTTTGTCTGTTTCATATCTGTCTTTGAATTCCTTTAAGATTTCATCTTTGGATTTTTTTGCAATCTTATCTACTGCTCGTAAAATATCAGCTACTAATTGTGGTTCTTTGGAATCAAAAATTTTGTTAATGTAAGACTCTACAAGATTTCTGTGGTTAATGTCAATGGTGATATTTTTGAGTAATAGTGAATCAAATAGTCGAGATGTCAATTCAATTATTTCAGCCTCAGATTCTAGGGTAGGCTTGCCATAAATCTCAATATCCCACTGGTGAAAGTACCGGTATCTTCCCTTTTGGGGTTCGTCATATCGAAATACTCCACCAAAGCTTGAGATTTTTGCTGGAAGCTTCATTGACTTTTGAGATGCGGCATATCTTGTCAGACCAACTGTAAAGTCATATCGTAGTGCTACTTCTCTTTCTCCTTTGTCTTTGAAGAAGTAGATTTCGTCCTTGATTGCTGGACCTGACTTTGTCTCCAATACTGATAGAAGTTCAATTGGTGATGGAGCCATAAATGAGAATCCATATAGATTAGAAAGTTGCTTGAAATGATATCTAATGTGCTCAATGTTTGCGTTCTCTTTTTCCTCAAAGTCCTTCATTCCACGTGGTAGTTCCAAGATGATTACTTGTTGAATGGTTGGGATTTAGATATTTCTAAAAATTGATGAAATTTTGATTGATTTTATCTAGTTTTTAGATGTATGTGATATGTATGTAATTTGTACGTGATAATCAAACTAAATATCAGAATCATCTACAAGTTGTATGAGTAATCTTAAAGCTACATCAATTGATCATGTAAATATGAAAGTCAAAGATTTGGAGAAAAGTGTAGAATTTTACAAAAATCTTTTTGGCTTTGAGATAAAACAAGAAGAAAATCCAAACAAAACAGATGCACCGTCAAAAATTATTGGAAATGATGCAATCAAGCTTTGTATGTATGAAATACCTGACATGTCACCAGAGGGGGGAATCGCTCACTTTGGATTCAATATTGCGAATTTTAATGAAATTATTCAAAAATGCAAAGAACTAGGTGTTGAGGTACTTTATGGAGGTATAGTGGATTGGGATAAATCAAAATCAGTTTACATTGTAGATCCTAGTGGTTATGAGATAGAACTGGGTGAAATTTCTGGTGGCGGACTATAGAAGATAGTTTGTTGGTAATCCAAGTTTATGACTATAGTTGTTGTAAAACTTTAAGATCATTATTAATTATTAGAAAATGATTTGAAAAAAGATCTAGTTATTGGAATAGGTGTGGGTGTTCCAGTAGTAATTATTATGATTTTAATTGGAGGCGGAGGACACACACCACTTGATTTTGAAAGAGAGACTGAAAAAGTCATAATTGAAGAACCAAAACAAACAGAACCTACTCAATCTTTATCACAGGATTGTTCAGGAACTGCTAGATGTATCACTGGAACTGTAACTAAAATTATTGATGGCGATACAATTCATGTCGATGGAGAATCAATTAGATTTGCATTGGCATCAGCTCCTGAGTTAAGTGGATATGGAGGAATAGAATCTAGAAATTTTATCCAAACAATTTGTCCTGTTGGGTCTGATGTAATAGTTGATGAAGACGACAGTCAGACTGGAGAAAGTTATGGCAGAATGATTGGAGTGATTTACTGCAATGGCATGAATCTAAATCAAGAACTGCTAGATGCAGATTTGGGATATTTGGCGGATCAATTTTGTGATTCCAGTGAGTTTGCAAATGATTCTTGGGCTCAAAAACATGGTTGCTAACTATGCAGAACTAGGCAGTTTTTTTAATCTCAAATTATGGATTTTAAATAATAAATAAAAATAATTGATTATGTGATAATTCATGAATTATGTCATCTAAAAATCCCTGATCATTCTCCAAAATATTGGAATCTATTATACAAGATGATGCCTGACTATGAAACTCATAAAGAATGGTTAAGTGTTAATTGGAAATTATTGAATTTTTAGTTGAGAAAAGGATTTTGGATGTAAATTAAATGAAAAGAGAAAAAGTAATCATAGATTATGACATTCGTGGGTATGCCAAAGACAACGAACCAAAAATTAACAAATAATAAAATTTATACAAAATAACACACAGATGTTAGTTTGCTATTAGATCTAGTTTATTATTGAATTTAGCATATTGTTAATGAAGACTGAGGCAACACATACCACCACAATACTCTACTAGCGTGTTACGTGGTACAGACTCTTTCGTATCTCGTAAAGGTTAGTTCCAAATCTTCAGTCTTCTAAATTTTTTCAACGTGCACTAAAAGAAGATATACTGGATTTTGGACATTCTAATTATGAAACCTCAATATATCACTAACATATTTTATGGCATTCTTGGATTGGGGATTCTGATATATGTAATAAATCATATTTCAACATGAATATTCATTGGTCTATAGAGCATTAATCAAACCACTTGAAAATTACAACTAATGCTATTATTCCCAGCATTACTGGTAGAAAAAACCACGGAAGGTTCCCAGGTTTCACAGAAGAAAATATAGAATCTTTTGCTGTATCTGGTTTCATATCATTATTTAGCAAGAATAATCTTTAACATTTTCTAAATTCTTTTTATTTTCACTATAACCCAGTCTTTTAGCCTTAATCTTTCCTAGGAATTGACCAAAATGGACTAGAAAATATAAGAAAAATTCCACTCTTCTTATGTTTAAAGTTCACGTAGTCAATGTACGAAAGTCCTAATTCGTGTGTGTGCACTCGTTGCAACAAGATAGAGCGTGTTTCAACGATGGCCTTTTTTCATATTATCAAGAATATTGATTATGTAACCATTGATGAATAGTAATTTTTGGCATTATACATGGTGTTGTAATACAGTTGAATGTTTCAAACTCATCTACTAATGGAACAAAAAATATCACTAATACAAAAATCACAATTCCGATAATTATAGCTAGATATAGATACAAAATTACTAGTTTAGTCCTATGGCTTCAGCAAAGTAATAGCCTGCAAGAATAGTTCCAGCAGACCAAACACAAGAACCTGCAAATGTGTACATTACAAACTTTGGAATTTTCATTTTTAGCAATCCAGCTGGAACAGATATCATCTCCCTCATTACTGGAATCATTCTTCCCAGAAATACTGCCTTGTCACCATATTTTTCAAACCAAATCTCAACTCGTTCTAGTTTTTTTTCTGATACTTTGACATATTTTAGATAACGAATTAAAACCACTCGTCCAAGTTTTAGTGCTATAAAATAGATTACAGAGGTTCCAATGGTTGCACCAATTGCGCCAAGAATGATCATAGGAATTACACCAATTAATGAAATCCCCTGTTGTGATGCCAAGAATCCTGCTGTTGGAAATATTGCTAGAGTAGGAATTGGTGGAATTATTGTCTCAATTAAGGCAGCTAAAAAGATCCCTTCATAGAGATGATCTCCTAAAAATTCTGTAACCCAAACCAAAAATGAATCAAAAGGTTCCATTTGCTTCTGACAATAAGATCCTACTAAATTACCTTACGAGTGGGAATTCATTAATTATTGTGAATCAAGATTTGAGAATACTAATAAATAGTCAATAAAAATGCGAGTTACGTGGCAGAAGCAAGTATAGTCACATTTGGTCTAACAGTAGGAGTATTAATTGGACTAGGGTTTGTGTGTTTTGCACTTAGACGTATAGAATATGTAAAAAAACGTACAACCATGATTATGACAAAGTTACAATTGATTACTTACATGTTCATAATGATATAAAATAAAATTTTAGGCGTTTTCTAAACCAAAATAATTCCATCTAAATTAATAATCATAAAGATCCCAAAATCTACAATTGAGTTACAAGTTTCTAGATCATGCAACTGACGCAATAATTGAGGTTACAGCAAAAGACCTCAAAGAAGCATTCTCAGTCACAGCTGATGCGGTAATTAATCTAACACTTGATCAGGACAAAGTAGAAGAAAAAGATCAAAAAGAGTTTTCAGCACAAGGAAAGGACCTAAGTTATCTTCTATTTAGTTGGCTGGAAGAGATTACTTTTGTTCTGATTACTGAAGGATTTGCAATAAAGAGAATAGAGTTTGATATTAAGAAAGATGATGACTACAAAATAACTGCAAAGGCATATGGAGAGCCTCTTGATTTTCACAAACACAATTTTAAAGTGGAAATCAAGGCGCCAACATTCTACGATATGGAGATTAGGCAAGACAAAGGTGTTTTTATGAGATTTTTACTAGATTTGTGATTTTAGTAAATTATTCTTTACACTAAACAAGAAGAAGTTATACACATTTTGTAAAAACTAACTCTGGGAATTAATATTGTGCAAAAAAAAGTAGGATTATTTGCAATATTTCCATTATTTGTATTAATGATAGTACCAATTTATGCAGATGTTACTACACTCACTTTGGAAAAAAATTTCTACACTGTTAATGAAAAGATCTCATTTTCTGGAACAGAAAATGAAGGAAGTAAAATAGTTACAGTAATTGTAAAAGACCCTAATGGAAGTCCAGAAGTGCTTAGTGATTTTTCAGATTCTGAAGGAAAATATGAGACAATTCCACAAAGTGTAAAAAATATTTTTTCAATAAATGGAATTTACAATGTAACAGCATTTGTTGATAAAATTGAAGAAGGTATCACTATGCAGTTAGAGTTTAATGGAGAGAAAGTTTTCAAGGTTCCTGACTTTGTGTTACAACTAAAATCAATTTCAGATTATTCAGTTGAAGTAAAAAAAACAATTACATTTACAGCTAGTCTAGAAGATAGTCCAGTTGGGGAAACAGTATTTAGTTTACGTAATCAACCTATAGGAGCTACTATTGATCCAAGTTCTGGCTTATTTGTTTGGACTGTACCAGAAAAATTTGGAAGTTTCCAAGATGCACCCTATAGTTTTGATATTGTTGTAAAAAGTGGAGCTCAAGAAGACAGAGAAAATATCACAATTACTGTAAATCAGGCATTTGTTGAACCAGAAATACAGTCTGAAGTTGAACCAGAACAAGCAACATCAGAACCAAAAGAATTACAAATTCCAGCTCCATTTGTTGATGAATCAAAAGATCTACAGAGTTATGTTGACAGATACAACAACGAGACCAGCTACAAAAAGTGGTTTGATGATAATTATCCAGAATACTCCTCAATTTATGAGGCTGTAGGATTAGAAAAACCAATAATTGAAGAACTAATAATTGAAGAACCAGAGTTTGGTGAATGTGGCGAAGGAACAAAGCTAATTGATGGCAAATGTACAATTATTGCGACAGAAAGTAAAGGAGGAGGTTGTCTAATTGCAACTGCGGCATATGGCTCAGAGATGGCACCACAAGTTCAATTCCTCAGAGAGATTCGTGACAACCAGTTAATGAATTCTGATTCTGGAATATCATTTATGACAGGTTTTAATCAATTCTACTATTCATTCTCACCAACAATTGCTGACATGCAAAGAGAAAATCCAATATTCAAAGAAGCAGTAAAGCTTTGGATAACTCCATTATTATCATCATTATCAGTAATGTCATATGCTGAATCTGAATCACAAGTTATAGGATATGGAATTGGTGTTATTTTGATGAATATTGGAATGTACTTTGTAGCACCAGCTATGTTGTTTTATGGAATTAGAAAAGTTAGACGAGTTAAGTTTTAATCACAATACTTGACGATCATCATTATGGGAAAACTAGATAAAAATCTTAGAATTTGTGGTGAGTGTGGTATTGTATATTCTTCTGTTAGCTTTACAAAATACATTGATCAGTGTCCCATATGTAAATCAAAAAGATATGAGATAATTATTAGAAAGTCAGATAATGATTAATTTTTAAACATAGATTTTTTAGTAGAACCAATTTTTGAGATATGTTGTCTGAAGATCCAGAAATTGAAAAAATAAAGCAGAGAAAACTAGAAGAGATGCTCAAACAGCAGAGCCAGCCTAGAATTGAGCCTGGAATTGTAGATCTGAATGACTCTAATTTTGATCAAATAGTATCAGCTGAGAATCCAACATTAGTGGATTTTTGGGCAGAGTGGTGTGGTCCATGCAAGACGATGCATCCTGTTTTTGAAAGCCTATCAAAAAACTATCCAAAAATTAAATTTGCAAGAGTCAATGTTGACAACAATCAAAACATTTCAATGAAATTTGCAGTTCAATCAATTCCTACATTTATCATGTTCAAGTCAGGACAGGTTGTAGATAAAATGATGGGAGCAGTTGGCGCACCAGGAATTCATATGATTTGTAAAAAGTATTCAAACTAGTAGGCGTATACTGGTTCTTTTTCTCGTTGAATCCTAACTATTTCATTTAGAACTTTTTGTTCTTCAGGATTTAGTTTATGCATGAATCTGTTGAGTAGTTGTTTTGCCTCATGTGATGGCGGAAATGTATAGAATACTTCTTCTTCAAAGATTTGTCTACCGATTGTTACATCTTGAACAGAACATGCAACCTCATCTCCTGTTTTTGCAGTACTTACAGTTTTTTTATCAAGCTGAAGTTGATGAATATTTCCAACCTTTCTTCCAGTCATATTCATAAATGGAATTTTATGCTTTAGGGTTCCTACATCTACACGAATTCCAAAGACCGCAGGATTATTATTTCGAAAAACCATTCCTTTGAGGAAAGTAAATTTTGCGACTGGAATTAATTCTGAAAAGATTGCATCATCTTCATTGGCAGTGTCTTCTTCAACCCATGCATTATAGTTGTCAATTAAACTATAGATTACTTTATCTTCAAATACTTTGATATGACTGTCTTCAGATTCTTCTTTTGCATCAGGTAGAACTTTTACATTAAATGACAAAACAACTCCAAGATGTCTATCTTTTTCTTTGATCGCTTTTGCCTCTATGACATCTCGTCTATTAACAGGACCAATGTCGGCTTTGGCAATAGGAACTTGTGAGCGTCTAAGCATCTCAAGTATAGCCTCAAGTGAGCCTATAGTATCGCATTTGAGGATAATGCCATCAGTTTCAGTGTCAATAAACATAGATTTCATCTCAGATTCGATGAGTTTAGTAAATTTTTCAATCTCTTCATCATTGGATGCAATGTAGAGAGTACTGCCTGGAAGAACTCCTTCAAGATCAGGTGATGCGATTTTCAGTCCAGCAGCTGCATCTACTTGTGTAACCGGTTTGAATTTGTCTCGAGGATCTCGCATCTCATCAAGAGGTTTTGGCAAAAGCAACGCCTTCGGTTTTATAGCTATTACAGAATCTCTTTTAGCTACAACAATGCTATTTTCTTTTTTAATTGTTCCATCAATTAAAATAATATTTGCTGTATGTCCTAATCCAATCTCATCCTTAACCTCTAAGACAATGCCACGTGGATCTTTTTCTTCTTGATTTAGTCTTTTTTGAAGATACTGTTGTGTAAGTCCTACTAAAACACTGAGCAGTTCTGGAATCCCAACTCCAGATCGTGCAGAAATTGGAACTATTGCAATCTCAGATTTAAAGTCCTTAACACGGTAAAATGCTTCTGATTTATATCCCAAAATGGAAAGAGTACCTACCACGTCGTAGATTTTTTGATCAAGATCAGTTTGTACTGATGCGTCTTGTTCTTTTAATACCTGCGAGATAAATGAAGATTCAGATTTTCTCCATCCAGAAATTTGATCACATTTGTTTAGTGCGACAACAAATGGAACTTTTCTGTTCTGTAAAATTTTCAAACTTTCATTTGTTTGTGGTTGAAATCCACGATTAACATCAACTACAAGAATTGCAATATCAGCTGCTGAACCTCCTCTTGAACGAAGGTTTGTAAAAACTTCGTGTCCGGGAGTATCAATAACTAAAAGTCCTGGAACCTTGTTTTCAGATTGTTCAAGTTTTTTGTATAAAATACCACATATTTTTTTGATGGTCTCAGTTGGAATAAAGCTAGCACCAATATGTTGGGTAATTCCACCTGCTTCTCTACCTTGAACTCCTGTACCACGAATTTTATCTAGAAGAGATGTTTTACCAGAGTCTACGTGACCAAGAACTGCCACTATGGGCTGACGAATTTGCAAAACAGATCACTCAAATGCTACCCTCGATTCGTGATCAAAACTTTCTTGTGAATCTGATGCGTGAATAATATTTTCACTAAATCCTAATCCAAAGTCTCCTCTAATGGAACCAGGTTCTGCTTCAAATGATTTAGTTGCACCAACCATAATTCTAGTAGTAGCAATTGCATTATTTCCTTCAATGATTGCTGCAACTACAGGTCCTGATGTGATATATGATATCAATTCACCAAAGAATGGTTTGTCTTTGTGAACGTCATAGAATTTCTTAGCCTGTTCTTGAGTAAATGTAAACATGTTTAGTTTCAAAATTTTGAATCCTTTTCTTTCAAATCTTGAGACAACTTCGCCAACTAAATTTCTAACTACTCCATCTGGCTTTACAATGAATAGGGTTTTTTCAGTCAATTTTACTTCTTTCTAATTCCACCTTTAACGTGTTTCTTGGTCCACTTTAATTTTCTTGGATCACGTTTTAGAACTAGTGCATTTTTTTTACATTTAGAAGAACAAAACCATAAAACAGTTCCATCATTTTTAGCAAGCATAGTACCAGAACCTTTTGGAACAGATCTATCACAGAAATTACAAGGTTTAGCTAAAAGACTCATCTAATCACCTATTTGATCTTCTTTGCTTCTCTTTCTGTTTCTCTTAGCATAAGAATCTCTCCTTCCCTAACAGAACCTTTGACATTTCTTGTAAGAATTCGTCCTTTATCATTTCCTGTAAGAACTTTAACTCTAACTTGAATTACTTCACCAGCAATACCAGTTCGTCCAACAATTTGAATAATTTCAGATTGAACTACTTGATCAGTTGTAGAACTCATTGATCAGTCTTGCCACCTTTAATTTTAGAAATTGTTTCTATAATTTGATCGACGATGTGTTGTGCATCACCAGCATCCAAAATCGCTGCAGCCGCTGAAGTAATCTCAATGCCTAATGAATTACCCAATTCTTGTTTAGTTGGAACAAAGACAAATGCTGTACCCTGTTCCTCACATAGAATTGGAAGATGGGCAACTACCTCTGGCGGTTCAACATCTTCGGCTATAACGATTAGTTTGCTTGAACCACGTTCAATTGCCTTGGTAGCTTCATTGGTTCCTTTCTTAACTTTACCGGTTGAAGCAGCTACTCTAAGTGCCTCTAAAATTGGACTTACAAGGTCCGCTGGTGTCTCAAATTTAACGTAATAAGGTTTTGCCATACTTCGTCACCCTAAGGTTCATTCTCCATTCCATTCATCGATTCGTTTGGTATTAAAAGTGTTATCTGGAAATTATGGACTTTACTTTATTGAGATATTCAGACATCAAAATATCTAGTTTCTCTTGACTTTCAGCTTCGGCATAGACTCTAACAATTGGTTCGGTTCCGCTAGGTCTAATCATAACCCAATTTTTAGGATTAATTGTAATTTTGATACCGTCAGTTGTATCAGAGCTTGGAAATTCTTCTTTTAATGAAGAAATCAGTTTTGAAACATTTTCAGGAGAACATGAAACCTTGTCTTTTGTAGTAAAAGAAGGAGGTAAACTGGCAATCTCATCTGATAGGGATTTTCCTGTAGTCAAAAGGTCAAGCATTAATGCCAAAGTCATACAACCATCTCTGACTTGATTGTGCTTTCCATACATGTACCCACCATTTTCTTCAAATCCTATTAACGCATCAGTATGAATCATCTTTCTTGATACTTCAACGCTACCTATTTTGGTGCGAATAACTTTTGAATTAAATTTATCAGCTAAAACTTCAATATTAGAACCTGAATTCAAACAAGTAACAATTACAGAGTTTAAATTTTTCTTTAAGATATGCTGAGTAAGAACTAGTGCAGATTTATCACCAGTTAATATATTGCCCTTGTTGTCACAAAAAATACTTCGATCTCCATCTCCGTCAAATGCAATTCCAAAATCAGCATTGTTTTCCGTCACAGTCTGTGAAAGTTCTGAAAGATTTTGCGGTGTTGGTTCTGATCCACGTCCTGGAAATTTTCCATCAATATTCTGATTTACAAGAAGGGTTTGACATTGCATCATTTTACAAAAATCAGGTGCAGAAACTGCCTGTACACCATTTCCTAAATCCAAAACAACTTTGAAATTTTTTGATTCTATTAATTTAGAATCAACTTGAGATGCAATTCCTTTTAGGTATATCTCAATTGCTCTTTCTTCTTTTCCTGTAATACCCCAATTTTCTGTTTCCTTGATCCAACTTTTTTGCAGATAGATATCTTCAACTACTAATTCATCTTCTCGTGAAATCTCAACCCCATCTTTTGCAGTAGGTTTGATTCCATTGTATTGGGGAGGATTGTGAGAAGCAGTAATCATTATTCCACCAGAATATCCCAAAGTCTTTACTGCAAATTGAAGACATGGTGTTGGAACAATTCCCATAACATTACAATCAATTCCAATTGAATTAAGAGTAGAACTTACAACTTTGGAAATTACTGGACTTGATTCTCTTCCATCAAAGCCAATTAGTAATGTTCCCTTTTCAAAGTAAGTTCCAATAGCTAAAGTCATATCGTGAACAAATTCTAATGTCAAGTCTTCAGAAAATACTCCACGAATTCCATTAGTTCCAAAAAATTTTGCCATGATGTTATTCAATAATAGATAAATTTGTGTTTAATGGAATGTACGTTGCGGGAGTCGCCCAGCCTGGTCAAAGGCGTAGGGCTTAGGACCCTATCTCTTAGGAGTTCGTGGGTTCGAATCCCACCTCCCGCACCTTTTTGATTTCTGTGAATGATTAATAATGAGAAAATATCCTACAAAAAAAGTCATGAAAAAGACAGTAATTGGAATTACAGTAGTTGGAAAAGACAGAGAAGGAATTGTAGCTGCATTTACAAATTTTGCATTTTCAAAAAGTGGAAACATTGAGAAAGTAAACCAAAATGTAATCAAAGGTATTTTTGGAATGTATCTAGAAGTATCCTTTTCAAAAACAGTTGATGTAAAGAGATTCGATGCTGAAATACAAAGTCTAGCTAAAAAAGAAAAGATGGATGTAAGTACACATCATGAAACAAATTCGCAGAAAAATATTGCAGTATTTGTAACTAAAGAGACACTTTGCCTTAAAACAATTCTTGGTAATGCAAAATCACTCAAAGGAAAAATCTCAGTAGTAGTTAGTTCAGAAAGGACACTTGAGTCATTAGTAAAGAAGGCGAAGATTCCATTTGTTGTAATCCAAGAGAAGGATCAACAAAAAGCAGAAGAAAAAATTATTGAAATATGCAAAAAATATGAGATTGACTTGATTTCACTTGCAAGATACATGAGAATTCTTAGCCCTAACTTTGTTTGGAGATACCCAAATAGAATTATCAATATTCATCCAGCATTATTACCGGCATTTCCAGGAGCACTGGCATATGCACAAGCTTATGAAAGAGGTACAAAAATTGTTGGGGTAACTGCTCATTATGTTACAGAAAACTTAGATCAAGGACCAATCATCTTCCAAGATTCGTTTAAAGTGGATCCAAATGATTCGTTAGAAAAAATTAAGGCAAAAGGACAAAGACTAGAAGCAGATACATTGCTTAAAGCAATGAAGATGCACCTAGAAAATAAACTTGAAGTTCGTTGGAGAAAGGTTCACATCAAATCCAAGTGAAATAAATGGTAGATATTCAAGCCCAATTTGATCTTAATCTTAGAAAATCAATTAAAAAGAAAAAACAAGTGGCAATAATTCCAATTGGTTCAATAGAACAACATGGTCCACATTTGCCCATATCAACTGATTCAGATATTGTAACTGAAGTAGCAAAAAGACTATCTGAAATGAAGGGGTATCTTCTTCTTCCAACACTCACTTATGGAGTTTCATTTGAGCATGCACCATTATTTAATTTGAGTATTAGAGAATCAACTCTACGTACGATTCTGACTGATTTGTGTTCATCACTTTTAATGAATAACATCAAGACAGTTTTCATAATTAATGGA